>OFJB01000029.1_pt1 | contig 120338 bp, 122 predicted proteins | sample 1775081 | NCBI WGS metagenome assembly OFJB01 (sample SAMN08195771, study PRJEB24354) | sludge metagenome | isolation source: initial sludge from phenol fed wastewater aerobic bioreactor | place: India: Nagpur | collected 2016-06-05 | reverse complement strand
TTTTGCGCGGACGCAAAAAAGTCCGCCGCCAAAAGTAAGCTTATCTCAAAGCGTTCACTCCTTCAGTGGAGATGAAATCCGTGTCTTTCTAACTCTCGATCAAACGGTAAAGATTTGCGTTTGAAATTCACTTTGTGCCGCGAGACACTTTGACGTCTGCGTCAAAGCGCCTCGCGGCACAATCGGGGTTTCCAAAGGGAATCATTCCCTTTGGCGGGGGTCAGGGGGCAGAGCCCCCACCCGTGGACGCCACACCTGCAATTGGTAATCCCAGCAATTGAGCGGCAACGGCGGATCCTGCGGCGAACCGAGCGAGAGCGGCTGGAGCTCCCATTCTCCGCCCAGCGCCCGCAGCACGGCGGGAGCGAATAACGGACGCACCACGATTACCGTGATCGAGCGTCGCTCCGCTTCCGAGAGGACCGGACTCGTCACATACGACTCCGAATAAAAACGTTTCGCGCGCGGCAGCAACGCGTAATAGCTCGCGAAATCCCCCACCGCGACATCCCCCGGTTTCACCACCTGCGAGACCAAAGTCTCCACCGCCGCAAGATTTCGTCTTGGCGCCATCGACGACGCCAGCGCGATCCACACCGGCAGCCAGGCCAGCGATAAAACCGTAACCGCCACCAGCACCACCCGGCTTTGCCGCAGACTCGCCAGCGACTCCGCCGCGGCGCACACGCATGCCGCCACCGGCAGGATCGCCATCCACGCGTAATAGAGAGGAAATCGTCCCAGTTGCAACATCGCCACGGAAATCCACATCACCGACACCACGCCCAAAAAAGACCGCTTCGCCGCGTGTGAACGCCACGAATGCCGCGCCGCCGCCAATCCCAACACCACCGCGACCAGCAGCAATCCCAGCAGACTCGGGTCCAGCATTCCGCCGCCCCAATGCACATTCCAGTCCGCCAGACTGCGCCAGCCCGAAAAATGTCCCTGCGCCGTCGCCTGCCCCGCAAAAAGATCGCTCACACCTTGCGCGGCATACAGTCCCTTCAACCCCACCCAGCCCGCGAGAATTCCCAGCGCCAGAGCCACCACACTGCGCCAGTTACGACCTCGCAACACCACTAGCAACAAAACCGAAACCACCGCCGCATACGCCGCGATCTGCAGCCCCGCCCACGGCATCACCGCGCCGCACACACCCAAGGCCAGCAATCGAATCCCGCGTCGCTGAATCGACGCCGCCAGCGTCGTCACCGCGCTGATCCAGATTCCGATCGCATCCTGCCGACCGCTGCCCACCGCATAGTAGCTTCCACTCGAAAGCAGTGCGATGAGAAAAAAAGCGAACCGGCCTCCCGCCGTCCGCACCAACCCCAACCGACCGCTCGCGAGCCAAAAAATCCAGCAGGCCGACACCAGCCACAGCACATTCATTGCCTGCATCACCGCGCGATGCACCCCGAATAGTTTGAAGCCCCCTGCCAGCAACCACGGATGCAGCGGCGTATTGCTCGCAAAAAAACGATCCGCCGGTTGCCCCGGCCACACGCTCGAGGTCAAACCCCGCCCCGCGCTCAGATTCACCGCCGGGTCCGTATAACACATCTCGTCCACCCACACGGCCGAATACCAGAACATCACCCCAAACAGCAGCAAAGCGCCCACCAGCCCCGCCCCGAATACGCGCCGGAACTCCCCTTTCCCGATCGGTTCTCTGGCGATGGCGTCCATACGATAAACGTCCTTTTATCAGGCTCTTACTCCTTTGACAGCAGGAATCCTCTTAACTAATGGCCCGACTGTCCGATGTTGAAAGCAACCGCTTATCCCTCATCATGTCCTCGCCCCTCATTAATTACGGAGTCACCAGCCCCTACGCCGACGGCAGTAAGGAAGAGGCCGCCCGCTGGATGACGGCCTGCCAGATGCTCGAGGACGCCGAAGATCTGCCCACCGCGCCTCCTATTGCCTTCAAGATTCTCTCCCTCATGAGGCGCAGTGATTACGACAACAACGACCTCGTGGAAGTCATCCGCTACGATTCCGAGCTTACCGCCAAACTCCTCAAAATCTGCAATTCCGCTCTCTACCGACCCGCCGAACCCATCATGTCGATCAATCAGGCTCTCTTGCGCCTGGGCCAGATCGTCGTCTACGAGCAAGTCCTCACCATCGCCATGGGCCGCACCACGAAGGGCAAGAGCGCTCGCAGCCAGTACGGACAATGCGCCTTCGATCTCTGGCGTCGCTCCGTCTCCTCGGCTGCAGCCGCCCGCTATCTCGGTCCACGCTGCGCTGGCATCGCCGCCGACCGCGAAACGTGCTTTACCATCGGACTGCTCCACAACATCGGTCAGATCGTCCTCAGCATTTCGATACTACCTGCCATCGCGCAAATTCCGCTCCTCACGCAGGACAATAAAATGAGTCTCGTCGATGCGGAACGCGAAGCCCTCGGCACCGACCATGCCGCCATCGGCGGTGCCCTCCTGCAAAAATGGAATCTGCCGCAGGATGTCGTCAACGCCGTGCGCTACTATCTCGAGCCTGATTTGGACAACTCCGGACTCGCCAATGTCGCCCACCTCGCCGACTTCTGCGCCCTCGTCGGCAACGGATCCTGGCAACAGATGCAAACCGACATGACCGCCCATGTCGCCGAAAAAGTCGGTCTCAAACCGAGCGATCTCGAAGAGACGCTCAACCAGCTCAAAAAAGAAGCCGCCGCCATTGAAGCCTTCGTCATGGTCGCCATGTAGCCAGCGTGACGCTGGACCCTGTAGAGCCTTATCTCAGGCGGATTTTCGACAGTGTACGGCGGTTGTACCGCAGGGATGCCATGTCGCATCTCGCTCGATTCAGAGCAGTACAGGCCTCGCCAACGTAATCAACATCCCGATTACAAAGCCCACAATCATTCCAACATCTCGTTTGGAACGACGCTTGATGCAATCTCGAATGGCCAAGTAGGTAATACCGCCCACCACACAACCTACGACGCACCAGAACGAGAGACCGAAGTATGCTCCAAAAATAACCCATGGCACCATCTGCATTTTGGTGAGTGAATCGACAGCCCAGACTAACGCGACCGTGGTGAGCGAATCCAGCCAGATGGGCCGCACCTGCTTAGCCACCATACAATACGTGTAGCCAATCACCAGCGGGCAAAAAACGAACGCCGCTGGATAAAAATACTCCCACGCCGAATCGTACGGAAGTTCCCCTCCGCTAAGATGTGCGAATGTCAACAGCATCGGATGCTCTGCACAAGACTTCTCCGCAATTCATCTCCAGTCAAGCCACACTCCCACCTCCCTTGCATTAATTCCCAAGCGTGCTACCCTTGACCCCTTATGAAAACGAATAACCCGTTATTCCGTTTCGCGTTCATCGTAGCCCTCGCCTTGGGTTTGATCGCCGCCGAAGCCAAGTCCACCACAAGCTCCAACTCCAAAGGCTTTGCTCCCGTGAAGTTCAACGAAAGCGCCTCCCTTTCCTCCGACAGCGACGACGAGGACGACGACGATGCGCCCCGTGGTAAATCCACCGTAAAAATCCCCGTTGGCTTCACCCAACGCGGCGAGGCCTCCTACTACGGTGGCTACTGGAATGGCCGCAAGACCGCCACTGGTGAGATCTACAACCAGATGACCCTGACCGCCGCGCACAAGACGCTCCCCTTCAACTCTCGCGTCAAAGTCCGTAACCTCGTCAACAACAAGGAAGTCGTCGTCCGCATCAACAACCGTGGCCCCTATCGCAAGGGCCGCATCATCGACCTCTCCGTGGCGGCGGCCAACAAGCTCGATATGCGCAATGCCGGTGTCGTGCCGGTAGAAATCGTGGTTATCCAATAAGGCGACCTGCCAAAACGCAACGGTCCAAGTTAAAGCGCTTCGATCCTGTCAGATGAATGAGAGATGCGGGCGTTTTTCAGCAGCCCACTACGACTGTCTTCGCGGATGAAGCGCCTGACAGGGCAGGTGCGTGCGCGTTTAGCAACTGCTAGTGAGCAACCGCCACAGAGGCCTTGGGCGTTTCAATCATCGCAGTGCCGGCTTTCAACTTGGCACGTTCGTCGAGCCACGCCTTGTAGTCTTCCGCCGAGTCGACGACGAGCATGCCGCGCATGAGCCCGTGACCGCTGCCGCAGAGCTGGCCGCAGATGATTTCATATTCTCCCACGGTGATCGGCTTGAACCAAAGTGGAACCATGGTACCGGGGATGGCGTCCTGCGCCACACGCATGCTGGGCAGGGCATAATTATGAATCACATCCTTGGAGGTGAGATCGACTACGATGGTCTGCCCGACCGGGGTGTGCATTTCGTTGACAGAGACAAGGTCATCCTTGCTGGCGGGATCGTTGGGGTCGAGGCCGATGGGGTTATTCGAACTAATGAGCTTGGGATCGCGACGGCCAAAAACACCGTCGGGACCGGGATAATGGAAGTTCCATCCGAATTGCTGCGCGATGCCGCGAACGTGGACGGAGGCGTCTTTCGGGGAGTACACACGACCGCTCCAGAGCGGGATGGCGAAGCCGAGGAGGAGCATACCCTCGATGAGGATGACGGAAAATTCCAAGTGAGTAGAGACGTGATTGCGCACGCCGAAATACTCCGCCTTGGGTTGGCGGGAACGGTGAAAACGCCAGAGGGTGTAGACAAAGAAACAGCCCCAGCCGACAAAGAGGATGAGCATGAACCAGTGGCAGAATTCGAGGAGGCCATCGATTTCGACGCCGTTGAAGGAGGCGTTTTTCTGGATGCCGAGGAAGTCAATTAGCATAAGGCGGGAGGGGTGTAGTTTTTAAAGGGGGTGATCCGTGGAGTCGGGCAGCGAGGCACTCGCGCGGCGGCGCAGGTAAAAGAAAAACGCCACGAGAAATCCGAATATGGCGGCCAGAATCAGCAGCATGAAACCAATCGCCATGGCCATGGCGTCGTTGACATTGCTGCCGGGCGCGCCAAAGCAAACAGCACAGGCTTGCGCGGAAGGCGTGGTGATCCACGCGATTCCAGCAGTCCATCCCAAGAGGCGCAGCGCAGGTTTCATGATTTATTCGAGAGGGAGACGCTTGAGTTTTTTCCAGACCCAGACGCCATAAAAAACCGCGGCGATGGCCACTAGAATGCCACCGATACCTGCGGCGTGATAGCTCGTGGTCTGCGGAGAGTCGGGCGAGAAAAAGCACCACGCGGCGAAGCCGAGGGCGAGCAGTGTCGCAGCGGTAACAAAAATCATGTGAACGTACTTGATGGACATATCAGTGATGCGTGCCGGGAATGGTGTTAAAGAAGGCGAGGAGCGAGACGAGCATGAGCACGGCGGAAAAGACGGCTGTCATGATGAGGAAGTATTTGATCGTGCCACCCTGCCCCTTGAGGTGCATGAGATAGCGCAGGTTGAGAAACGCCTGCGCGGAGGCAACCAGCAGCGTGAGGACAATCTGCCATCCGAGCCCGATCTGGAAATACCAGAACGCGAAGGAGACAAGCGAGAGCACCAACAGCGATCCGAAGATCGCAAGGTAATTGCGAACGTGGTCGTTGAACTCCTGTTGCGTCAGGGAGGGCGCGTGCCGATCGACGGATTCCGGGTTGGGCGTGGAGTGATCGCTCATAGATTTACAGAAGGTAAAGGACGGGGAAGAGGAAGATCCAGACGAGGTCGACGAAGTGCCAGAAGAGGCCGCACACTTCAAGACGGTTCGCCTGATGCTCCGGGTTCTGCCGGTAGATGCGGCTGCCGAAGAAGTAGAAGTAGGCGAGGACCACAATGCCACCGATCAAGTGCAACACGTGGAGTCCGGTGAGCGTGAAGTAGATCGCGAAGAAGCTGCTGTACTTCGGATAAAATGCGCCCCAACGCTCCACATCTGCGAGCGCGATATCGACTTCCTTCGCTTCCGTGGGAACGCCTCGCTTCAGGTCGGGCAGCAGTACAATTTCCTCGGCAGTCGATTTCTCGAGATGGCCGGTGACTTCGTAGAGCTTGGTCTCAGGATGATAGGTGACGCGCGCGCCCTCGGCTTCCAGCACGTTTTTGTATTTGGAGTAGGACTCCTGCTTGATGAAGGCACCGTAGTGGTGGAACTTGTCACTGTATTCCTTGGCCTTCACGCCGAGGAAGAGCACGCCCAAAAGAATCGTGGCAAGCAGCCAGCGTTGCGAACTCTGGAAGTTGCGCATCTTCAAACTGGCCCACGACATGAGCATGGTAATACTGGAACTGATCAGCACCGTGGTGTTGAACAATCCCATCCATGTATTCAGATAGCCCCGCGGCCAGACATCGGCACCGAGGCGGAGGAAGACATAGGCCGAAAAGACACCCGCGAAAAGCATCACTTCCGAGGCGAGGAACAGCCAGATGCCGAGCTTGGCGTTGTAGAGTCCGGTGTCGGGCCGCGCGTGCACGGTGTAGGGAATCTCCATGTCGTGCGGGGGCGGACCAGCGTCGGTCTTGCCGTCGTTGATGTCCTGCATCGCGTAATCGCGGGTCATGCCGGGAACGCTGTACTCATATGGCCCCTTGTCGACAATCGGTTCGTGTAGGAAATTGCCGTGGCCGGGTGGTGTGGGTGTGGACCACTCGAGCGTGGTCGATTCCCACGGGTTGTCGGTCGCTTTCGCTCCCCATTTTAGGCTGCCAAAGAAATTGATGATGAAGGGAATTTGCGCGAGGAAGAGGAGGAATGCAGCGACGCCTATGAACTCATTCCAGTGGACGATGTTCTTGGCGAGTTCCCAGCTCTGGCCGCCATCGTACCAGCGGCGGTGCATGCCGCCCATACCCTGCAAGAACATGGGCATGAAGATGCAGTTCATGAGGATGAAGGTTGGCCAGAAATGCAATTTCCCGAGGAAGGGACTCATCATCCGCCCCGTGGCTTTGGGATACCAAAAGTAGATGCCCGCAAAGATGGCGAAGATGGTACCGGGCGCGACGACGTAGTGGAAGTGACCGATCACGTAGTAGGTATCGTGCAGGTAAAGGTCGGTCGCGCTGAAGGCGAGAGGAATACCGGTCAAACCGCCAATGCCGAACATCGGCAGGAACGCGGTAGCGAACAGCATCGGCACGGTAAATCGAATTGAGCCGCCCCAGAGGGAAATCACGAGCGCGGTGAGGATGATCACCGATGGCACAGAGATGATGATCGTCGTGGCCTGGAAGAAGGAACTGACGACCGTGCCCATGCCGGTGAGGTACATGTGGTGCGCCCAGACGAGGAAGGAAACAAAGCCGAGGAAGAAGGTGGCGAAGACGAGCGACTTGTAACCCCAGATGGGCTTGCGGGTGTTGTTGGCGATGACTTCGCAGACGATGCCGAGACCGGGGAGAATCAAGACGTACACTTCGGGATGGGCGAGGAACCAGAACAGATGCTGCCAGAGGAGCGGAGTGCCGCCGCCGCTGACGTGAACGATATTGCCGCCGACCACGAGGCCGCTCGGCATGAAGAAGCTCGTGCCCGCCACGCGGTCCATAAGCTGCATGATGGCGGCGGATTCGAGCGGAGGAAACGCGAGGAGGAGGAGAAACGCGGTGACGAATTGCGACCAGACAAAGAACGGCAACCGCATCCATTTGAGGCCGCGCGCACGGAGTTGCGTAATGGTGCAGATGATGTTCACCGAGCCGAGCAACGACGAGGTGATGAGGAACACCATGCCGAGAATCCAGACGCTCTGGCCAGAGAGAATCGAGGGCCAATTGGGTAACTGATCGCTCACCACTGAGAGCGGCGGATAGGAGGTCCAACCCGATTTGGCCGCACCTCCGGGCACAAAGAAGCTGCTGAGCATGACGACGCCACCGACAAAGTAGGTCCAGTAGCTCATCATATTGAGCTTCGGGAAACACATGTCCGGCGCGCCGACTTGCAGCGGCATGACGTAATTACCAAAGGCTCCAGTCAACAATGGGACGATGGCCAAAAAGACCATGATCGTTCCGTGCATCGCACCAAGGGAATTGTAGAAATCGGGAGCCATGACGCCACCGGGCATGCTCGCCTTGCCGAAGAGTTTGCCAAGCAAGGTGGGCTCGGGCTTGGCGGGATCGTACGGGGCCGCCGCCGGGAATGGCTGCGGTTTGAACTCGCGGCCCGTGAACACACTGGTGACGGAGCCAACGCCGTTGCTGACGCTGATGGAGATGTTGCCCTTGAAACGTTCCCAGTTCAGCGACTGGCCGGGGTAAGCAAGCTGCCATCGCATGAGGAGCATGAAGCTGAAACCGATGAGCAGGAATACGAGGGCCGTGACGAGGTACTGCATGCCGACGACTTTGTGGTCGATGGAAAAGACGTACTGACGCAACCAGCTTTGATGAGGGTGAGCGTGTGTGCCTGGATTGTGAGAATGGGAATCGTGGGCGAGAGTAGTGGAGGCGTCCATGGGCGAATTAGCTATTATTTATTTTACGCAATACTTCTAATATTACAAAGACAAGAAATGTCCTGTTTTCATTTAGTAGCGTATCTTGTGATTGAGTTCAGGAAAAAGAGCGGGCGTCCTACTTGAACGCCTTCAGTTCGGCCTCGGTCCACGCGGTCGTTCTCGACGCGGTGGCCTTGCGGACCTCGGCAACGAGTTCCGGCGTGACCGGCCCGGCTTTGTTGCCCCAAGCCTGACGGATATAGGTCATGATGGCGGCAATCTTCTTGTCGTTGAGCGTGGTGCCCCACGCCTGCATCTGGCTGTTGAATTGCTGACCGTTCACCGTGATAGGTCCCTGCACGCCATGCAGCACGATGGCCGCAAGACGTTTTTCATCACCCACCACATATTCCGATCCAGCGAGCGGCGGATAAGCCCCCGCCTGGCCGAGACCAGTTGCTTGGTGACAGGAAACACAGGTTTGCGTGAAGAAACGCTGCCCCAGCTTGAGGGTATCGTCGCCCTTGGCTGCGCCGCCTTCGGCACCTCCGGTCGCCGCACCCGCTTCGCCCTTCCCATCGGCCTTGGAGACAAAAGGAGTAGGTCCGCCGAGGGGCACCGTATCGTAATACATGCCACTAAAGCCGCCGCTGTACGTCATGAAATAGGCGCCAGACCAGAAAACAACCAGACCGATAATGGCGACCAGCCAGAGCGGTACGGGCTCGCGACCATCGCGAGGCTCTTCTTTTTCGCGCATGATCGCTGAATGCAACCGGCGCACGTCGATGTCCTCGGAATAATCCGGAGAACTCGGGGCGTTCTCGGGAAGATGCGAGTGGTCGGGAGGCGTGGGTTGTTGGTATTCCGTGCTCATGGATGGAGAGTGGTAATCGCTCGCTTATTTTTCAGGCGCTTCCTTCAGAGGATAACGGCGGTTGAGGGAGATCAGGTAAGCCGCCAGCGCCTTGGCGTCTTCGGACGGCACGACTTCGTAGCCGGCGGGGGGAGCGTCGTCGCCCTTCAAGTCCAGCGCATCCTCGGATTTCTGACCGACGATTTTGCGGGTAATGTAGAGATACTTGAAGGAGGGCATGATCGAATACGCATTCAACGAACGCGGATTGTACATGTGGAGGTGGTGCCACTTGGCATCGGGAAAGCGGAAGCCGGCATCGGAAAGATCGGGACCGGTGCGCATCGTGCCGAGGAACACTTTCGACTGACGGATGTAATCGCGTGGCACGGTGCGGCGCGAACCCCAACCGCGGGCGAGATCGGACCCGGCATCCTCGGGACGAATCTGCTGGCTGTGGCAATAGACGCAACCGTTGGCGGCATAGACCTTTTGGCCCGCCTCGGCAAGACCGCTCGGGGTGGGTGGGAAGACGTCGCCGGTATCGGCATTCACCTCCGGCTGGAGGCGTCCAATCTGGGCGTAAGGCATCACGACCAATCCCACCCACGCGAAGGCGAAGGTAAAGAGGATGCCGATAAAAAGGGTGGGAAGTCGGTTCATAAAGCGGCGGGCTCCGTCTTGTCATGTGCCGTGGAAAGAGCGGGCGTGGTGAAGAGCGTCGCCTCGCCCTGGGGACGACCCAGACGCAGCAACATCAACACGAAATGGTAGGCAAAGACAAAGTGCGCAATCGTCAGCAGGATACCCGAGAGCGAGCGTCCGATCAGATACGGAATCGTGCTGTTGGTGATCATCTCAAAAGACTTGTTCGGATCATTCAATCCAAGCCCCTGTAAGAAGCCACCGATGTGCAGGGCAAGCATCATCAGGATGACGCCATAGAAGCAGGCCCAGAAGTGCAATTTGATCAGGGTCGCGGAGCGCCATTCGCAACCCACCAATCGCGGCACGATGTAGTACATCGAACCGAACATGACCATGGTGAAGAAGGCGTACATGCCCAGGTGCGCATGGGCGATGGTGAGCTGTGTAAAGTGGTATACCTTGCTGTAGGAACGAAACGCCATCAGCGAGCCTTGGAAACTCACGAGCGTGTAGCACATCGCGCCAAAGACGATGAAGCGCAACGTCGGACTGGTCGCGAGCAGATGAAACTTCCCACGCATGGTCATGTGGTGATTGATGGCCACGACGGTGACCGGGATGAACATCATGAAGCTGGCCACAATGCTGGCGGAGACTACCCACGTGGGCACTGGACCGCCGATCAAGTGGTGCGCGCCGTTCCAGTTATAGAAGAGGGCGAGCGACCAGAAACCGAGCGCAGACAGATAGTAGCTGTGCACCGGCTTGCCAATGACCTTCGGAATAAAATAGTACGCGGCGGCAAGACCCATGGGAGTAAACCAGAGTCCGAGCACGTTGTGCGCGAACCACCAGTTCACGATCGCCTGAATCGAGCCCTGTACCGGATGCACGATCAGGAGCAGCTGCACGGAACCGTAAAGCCACGGGAACCAGAACAACGCGGCGATCAGGTACCATTGCGACACGTAGACGTGCCCCGGAGCGCGAAAACGGAACATGATGACGCCCCAGATGCCGACGAGCGCATAACCGACAAAGAGCAGCGGCGTGGAGTAGCCGGGAAACTCGAGCCATTCGATGCTGGTGCTGTCGCCGCCGAGAATGCCGAGCGTGCCAATGACGAGGCCCAGATTCCATACTCCGCAGGCGACCAGCAACATGCGCGGGTGACGCAGACGCGTGCGGCACAGACGGGCCATCAGCCAGATGGTGACGCCGATGCCAGCGGTCGAAGCCCAGCCGAAGATAACAGTGTTGAGGTGCGCCGGACGCACGCGACCAAAGGTCAGCCAGCTCACATCGCCGAGGAATTCGGGGCTGTGCAACTTGAACGACGAGATCATTGCGAATACCGTGCCGATCAACAGCCAAATAATGGAAGTCGTGAAGAAGGCCAGCACCGGCAGCCGGGTGGAGCGGTCGATCTCGCCGCGCTCAATGTTCTCCTCGACCGTGGGTTGATGCCCCGGCGAGAGCGATTGGAGTAAAGTGGGAGCGGAAGCGTCGCTCATGATTGTTTCTCTTTCGATGCGGTTTTCGACGTTTTCTTCTGGGACGGCGGGAATGAATCGGTCACCGCGCCCACCGGTTCATTCGCGTCAAAAATCACCTGAGCACTAGTCTCCATGTGCTTGAACTGTCCGTCCCGCGCCGCCCAGAACAGGGCCACGACTGCGGCCGCACCAAAGGCGGCCATCATCAGGAATATGATTGTGGTGACGAGAAGCATGTTATTTGGGAGTGGTCGGTTGCGCCGCTGGGGTTGCGGGGGCTGGCGTGACGGCCGGAGCAGGAGCCGCACCGGGAGCAGGGGTTCCTTTTGCAGCTGCAGTCGGGGCCGGAGCGGTCGGCTTCGCAGCGTCGGCCTTCGGCGCAGGGGCCGGGGCAGCCGTGGCGCTGGCGGGAACCGGAACGGCGGCTCCAACTGCATAGGTCGCGGGACGGGGCTTTTCCTGTTTCAAAGCGGCAAGCTCGAGCGCCATGGCGTCCTCGAGCGGAATGCGGACAATCCCCTTCCCCTGGTCAACCCAGCCGGACTTGGTAAGAAGCTCCTTCGCTTCCGCCTCAATTTTCTGGCGCGCCTCAATGCGCTTCTTCGCGCGTTCCAGTTCGTAAGCGTCCGTGCCACCCATCTGACGCTGGAGCACGAGCGTCGCCACGCCGCCGAGCAAGAAGATCAGCAGGCCGAAGACGTACCATTTCAGCGTGCCGAAGCGCGGGGGGATATTGGGAGTAATGGAAGTGGGAGCGCTCATATCAGTTCGTCAGCTTGATGCAATCGTTCAGACGCGGGTCGCGCGCCGGAAATAATCCGGCCGAGCCAAGAATGCGGATGAAAACGTAAACGAGGATGCCCGCCAGCCCAATGAAGCTGGTGAAGTCGGTCCAGCGCATGGAAAAACCATCGGGACGGACGACCGGGGCAATGATCCAAAAATGATCCACGCCGTGCATAAACAGAATCCAGACGGCGATCACACTCAGCGAGGCCCAGCTCTTCTTCACCGCCTGCGTGAGCAGGTAAATGAACGGGAAGATGAAGTGCCCGGCGACAAGGAAGACGCTCAGGTAGGTCCAGGAACCGTTGTTGCGCTTGATGAAGAACACCGTTTCTTCCGGGATGTTCGCGTACCAGATGAGCATGTACTGGCTGAACGCGATGTAGGCCCAGAACACAGTGAAGGCGAAGAGGAGCTTGCCCATGATGTGGGCGTGCTCGCCGGAGAGCGGCTTCAGGTAACCAGCCTTGCGCAGCAGGAATACAATCAGGATGCAGGTCGCCATGCTGCTTTGCGCGGAACCGGCAAAGATGTAGACGCCCCACATGGTCGAGTACCAGTGGTAATCGAGCGCCATGAGCCAATCGAGCGCGGAGAACGTGATGGCCAATCCGAAACCGATGATGCTCAGCGGCGACCACCAGCGCAAACGCCAGCTATGGACGATGCTGCCGTCGCTGTCCTGCGCGGTCGAAAGTTTGCGGTAGAAGTAGGCCGCGCCGGTGAAGAATCCAAAGTAGAAGATCAGGCGCACGATGAAGAACGGCATATTCAGGTAGCCGTGCTTCTCCTGCAACAAGACGCTGTGTGCGAGCTCGGATGGCTGCGTCCACTTCCAAATATCTTCGCGGAAGATAAAAAGCGGAATAAAACCGACCGCCATGACGCCCATCAGGTTCGCAACATTTTCAAACTGGCGGCGCACGATGACCGACCAGTTCGCATCGACCGCATGATGGAGGATCGTCCAGAAGAACGCGCCAGCCATGATGGTGTAAAAATACATGAAGGCGAAGAGGTACGAATGCAGTGCCTGCACTCGGTCGCAATAACCACCCACCGCGGACGAAATCAGGGCGATCACGCCAATGGCCAGCGAGATCTTGCTGACCCGGTCGAGGTCGTGCGTCAAACGCTCGGGCGAAGGCGGTGTGAAAGTGTGGGAGTGGTCGCTCATTTGGCTGCGGGGGTAAGTTTGGCTCGTAAGGATTCGGGCAATTCCGCCAACACCGTGTTCTGGCTGCGTTGCAAGGCGCGCAGGTAGGCGATGATCTTCCAGCGATCCTCGATGGAGACGTTCGCGCCGTAAGCGTTCATCGTCGCCTTGCCGTGGGTGATCGTGTTGAAGATTTCCCCGTCCGCCATGTAGCGGATGCGCGGGTCCTGCAAATTCGCAATCGTGGCGAGGCCGTACTGCTTCACAATGCCGTCGCCGAGAGCGACCGGCCCGTGGCAGATCGCGCAGTTGATCGCGTAGCGCTCCTGACCGCGATGCATGGCGGCCTCGTCCATCTCAATCGGAATGCCATCGCCCCACTTATCGCCCATCTTGCCGGTGCTGAAGTAATCGTTCTGCGCGGGCATGCCCTTCGCGATCGTGCCATCAACAGGCATACGGGCGGCGGAGCCATTGGCAAAGAATTGGCTGGGGGTCTGGGGCTTGAACTTCGCCTGATGATCCATGTCGGGGAAGATCTCGATCGGACGATTCTCCGTCTTCGAACCACGGAAGCCCGCGATCGCGAGTAGCGCGAACACCAGCAGGGCCAGACTGAGGAAGAAGTAGCGCATGGGCATGGTTTAGTCTCTCGGAATTAAAGTGATGTTCGACGCGCCAAGCGACTCCAGCAGCTTCGGCGTGTCGGTCTCGGAATAGCGCGGGTCGGCCACCTCGATGACGATGAAGAATCCGTCGTCTGTCGCCTTTTGGCAGAATCGTTCCCAGTTGAAAATCGGGTGGTGCAGGCGTGGCAGCAAATTGACCGTGAACATGCCGAAGACCGTCGCGAAGGCGGTAAAGAGCACGGTCAACTCGAACATGATCGGGAAAAACGCGGGCAGGCTGAAGTAAGGCTTACCCTGCACGATCATCGGGTAGATGAAGACGCTGGGAATCGTCTGCAGCAACACGGCGGTGGTCAAACCGGTGGCGGCACCGGCCAGCGAGATGGCGGAGACCCACGACTTGCCCAAGCCCATGGCGGCGTCCATCCCGTGGATCGGATAGGAGGAATAGACATCCCACCATTTGAAGCCCTGGTCGCGCACTTTCTGCGCGGCTTCAAAGACGGCGGCCGCACTCGGGAATTCCGCGCCGATGGCGTAGATCTCGACCGACTGGCCCTCGCTATTTTTGGCTAGAATGGACATGCGTCTCCTCTTCGGCGTGATGGTGGGGGTCGGCTTGCGGCAGGACCGCCTTGACTTCGGCAATGGCGATCATGGGCAGGAAGCGGACGAATAGCAGGAACAACGTCAGGAAGATTCCGAACGTTCCCACGAAAGTCAGGATGTCCGTGATGGACGGGTGGAACATACCCCAGCTGGAGGGCAGGTAGTCGCGGTGAATCGACGTCACGATGATGACGAAGCGCTCAAACCACATGCCGATGTTCGGGAACTGGACGATGACCCAGACGATGACGATATTGGTGCGCAGCGCCTTGAACCAGAAGAACTGCGGGGCAATGACGTTGCAGAACATCATCGACCAGTAAGCCCACCAGTACGGCCCCAGCGCGCGATTATAAAAGGCGTAACGTTCGTTCGGGTTCGCGCCATACCACGCGATGAAAAGCTCCATCAGGTAGGCGTAACCGACGATCGTGCCAGTCAGGAGGATGATCTTACACATCACTTCGACGTGCTTGACCGTAACGATGTCCTCGAGGTGATAGATCGCGCGGAACGGCAACAGGATCGTCAACACCATCGCGAACCCGCCGAAAATGGCGCCAGCCACGAAGTAGGGCGGGAAGATGGTGGTGTGCCAGCCGGGAATCACCGATGTGGCAAAGTCGAACGACACGACCGAGTGCACCGAGAGCACCAGCGGAGTCGAGATACCGGCCAGGATCATGTAGGCCATTTCATAGTGACGCCATTGGCGATTGCCACCACGCCAGCCCAGAGAGAGCAGGCCGTAGATCCACTTGCGGAGCTTCGTCTTCGCACGATCGCGCAACGTGGCGAGGTCAGGTACGAGACCCACATACCAGAACAGGACAGACACCGTGAAGTAGGTGGACACCGCGAACACGTCCCAGAGGAGCGGGCTGCGGAAATTCGGCCAGATGGCGTTCGCCTGCGGCACGGGCGCGAGGAACCACACCATCCAGATACGACCGACGTGAACGCCGGGAAAAATACCGGCGCAAACCACCGCAAAGAGGGTCATCGCTTCCGAAGCGCGATTCACCGCCGTGCGCCATTTCTGGCGGGTGAGGTAGAGAATGGCGGAGATCAGCGTACCGGCGTGACCGATACCGATCCAGAACACGAAATTGGTAATATCCCACGCCCAACCGACGGGATGGTTCAAGCCCCACACACCGACACCGGTGGAGATGAGATAAGCCACGCCGCCAACGGTGAGGACCGAGAGCGAGGCGGTGATCAGGAAGGCGATCCACCACCATGTGGGGGTCGGTTCTTCCACGATACCGCAAATCTTCTGCGTCACCCACGCGAGGTCGCGCTTGTGCAACACAAGCGGCTGACGGGTCATCTCCGCCTTCGCGTAGGCTTCGACTTCAGGAGTGAAATTGGTAGCCATTAGTGCTTCTCTCCATGTTCAGAGCCGTGGCCCGGGGCGGCGCCATGCCCTCCACCCTCGTGTCCGCCCCCATGCTCGATGGGCGAGGCGGTGCCGACCTTCTCCGCTCCCGGCATGGCCGGATTCGGATTGCGGACGCGGCCGAGGTACGATGTGCGCGGCTTGATGCCGAGGTAATCGAGCATCGCGTAGTTGCGGGCGTTGTTCTTGAGTTTGGAAACCTTGCTCTCGGGATTCTTGATGTCGCCGAAAACAATCGCTTCCGCCGGGCAAACCTGCTGGCAGGCGCTCTGGAAGGAATCGGCCTTCACGACGGTATTCGGGGAATCCTTCGCGATACGGAGTTGATTGATCTTCGCCTCCTCGATGCGCTGGACGCAGTAGGTGCATTTCTCCATGACACCGCGCATACGAACGGTGACGTTCGGATTCTTCTGCATCTTGATCGTCTCGGCGCTGCCCTTCTTGGCGAGCGGACCCCAGTACAATTGATCGAGCGGACGCTCGTTGTAACCGAAGAAATTGAAGCGGCGGACCTTGTACGGGCAGTTGTTCGCACAGTACCGGGTGCCGATGCAGCGGTTGTAGGCCATGACATTGAGGCCGTCCTCGCTGTGGACCGTGGCGTTGACCGGGCAAACCGTTTCGCACGGGGCGTTTTCGCACTGCATGCAGGCCACCGGCTGGATGATCATCTGCGGATCTTCCAGTTCGCCGGAGAAGTAACGGTCATTACGAATCCAGTGCATTTCGCGGCCATACATGACCTGCTCTTTGCCAACGATGGGAATATTGTTCTCCGCCTGACAGGCAATCATGCACGCGTTGCAACCGACGCAGGTATTCAGGTCGATGACCATGCCCCACTGCATCGCGGCATCAAGCTTCGGCTGATCGGCCTGATAGATGGCCGGGAAACCTTCCTTGTAGCCAGGCATGTGCGACGACTCACCGATCTGTTGGACCCAGCCGGGATTCTTCGTGTTGTCCTCAAGCGTGATTTCGCGCGCGAGTCCACGACCTTCCATGCTGTTGTGTTCCTGCGTGATCGCGAGGTTGTAATCGCCCGCCACCTTCTTGACGGAAACGCCCGTGATGAAACCGGTGTTTGCCGATGTGCGCAAGGCGTAGGCATTGAAGCCGCTACCCTTGCCAACATGACCTATGGTAGTGCGACCATACCCAACCGCGATAGCGATGGAGTAGTCAGCCTGACCGGGGGAAATCAACGCAGGCAACACGAGAGTGCGACCGTTCGCGGTGATCTCGATCATCGGGAATCCATTCTTGTTGCCCAGCTCGGGCTGGACCGCGACGTTTGTTCCGGGCTTGTCGATCGGATCGACGCCGGGGAAACCGCTCTTGTCGCCGGGCATTTCGATACCCAGCTTCTTCGCGAGAGCAGGCGAGATGAGCGCCGCGTTGTCCCACGTGAGCTTCGTCATCGGCTCGGGTAATTCTTGCAACCAGCCGTTGTTGATATAGCGGCCGTCATCAATATTCGCCGCGTAGAAGGTGACTTCGATTTCATCCGCCTTGGATGGCTTCGCGAGTTGTGCGGCAAAGCCCTTGGCCGAGGTCGTCACCGAGGCGAACGCGCTGTTCGCGAGGAAGCCGTCGTGCACGAATTGACGCCACGCGTTGGCGATGTCGCCCGTGACTTTCGCAATCTGCTTGAAGGTCTCCTGCACGTGCTCGGGAGTTTCCGCCGGGAACGCCGTGGGCGGAGTGGTCGCCGCCGGAGCGGCCGCACCTGCTGCAGCGGGAGCCGCGACAGCCGGAACGAGCCCGAGCAAGCGGGTCAAAATCTGCGTCTCGGAAATCCCCCCCCAGAGCGGGAGGATCATCGGTTGACGGGAAAGATAACTACCGTCGCGGCCACGCGCATCGCCCCACGTTTCGAGGAAATGCGCCGCCGGAACCTGCCATGCGACAGTGGATGTGATGGCCGAAGTTTCGTCCTCGTGCAGACTGTGGCGCACCACCGTGGCGACCTTCTTCTGCGCGTCGGCCCAGTTCAATTCCGCCGGAGCGTTGAAGGCCGGATTGCCGCCCAGCACAAAAAGCGCCGTCACCTTGCCTGCATTGATATCGGTCACGAGCTGCTGAATCGAGAGCGTTGCGTCCGTGAGCGCCGGAATGACGAGCACGGTCTGACCGATATTGCCGAGAAGCGAGTTGATCGAGTAAACGAGCGCATGCACACCGGCAGGTTGCTGGCTCCCCGCCACGACGAGGCTCTTGCCCTTGTTGGCGATCAAATCCTTCGCGAGTTCGGAAATCCATTTATCATCCGTCTTGCCGCCCGCCGTAATGGCCGCAGCAAGCGTCTGCGCAAACGCGCCGATGTCGCCCGAGTTCAAGCGCAACCGGTGATCCGCTGCACCGCCTGTGAGCGAGAATCGACTTTCCACTGAGTAGAGGCGATTCATCTTCGCACCCTTTTCTTCCAAGCGACGACGACCGGCGGCGAAACCACGAATCGCCTCGAGTCCACCGTCTTCGCTACCCAGGAAATCGCAGTCGAGGGAAAGAATGACATCCGCCTTCTCGTACTTCGCCACGGCCTGATAACGACCGCCGAACACGTTCTGCGCCGCGTCAATTTCGTTTTGGTTGCCAAGCGGCTCGTAGGAAGCCCAACGCAAGGCAGGGAACTTCTTCCCCAGTTCGCCACGCAAGCGTGAGAGCGTCGGCGAGGTGGAAGATTCCGTCAGGAACGCGAGCCCTTCGCCCTTGTTTGCAGCAAAGGTCGCGGCAATGCGATCAAGTTCATCCGCAAAGTCTTTCGCGGTGACCACGTCGCCGTTCTTTTTGAATTCCTTCGCGCGATCCGGATCGTACAGATCGAGAATCGCTCCCTGCGCAAAAATATCGCTGCCACCATTGGAGAGCGGCGCATGCGGGTTGCCATCCAGCTTGATCGGACGACCATCCACCACTGTCGCAAGCAGGGGGAGCGCTCCGCGACGGCGAGGCATGGAGGTGGCATACTGAAGCGATTTGCCCGGCACAATCCATTCGGGGCTCTTCGTGTAGGGAACGAGGAACGCTTCGGGGCGGCGGCAACCGGCAAGACCGAGTCCGGCGAGCGCCATGGAAGCACCCATCAGGCGGAGGAAATTGCGACGGGAAAGCCCGTCGGCCTCCATCTCCGCCGCTCCGGCGGGAAATTCGCGATGCAGCCATTCCTTGAATTCCGGCTTGTCGGCCAGTTCATTCAAGCTGCGCCAGTAACGCTTGCCGTTGGCGGCTTCGGGAGGATGTTGGAATTGGCGTTTCATCGATGGCAACCGGCACAGTTGGTAGGCGGACGGACATTCCACTCGGCCACGAGTTGTTTGCCGACCTCAAGTTGGTTCTTGCCTTCAGAGGCGGCTGTCCAGTTTAAGTCATACACCTTGGCGAGCGGACGCAGGTTGTTCTGCGGTGCGCGGTGACATTCCAGACACCAGCCCATGCTGAGCGGCTTGTCTTGCCACACCACTTCCATTTCGTTGATCTGGCCGTGGCAGCTCACGCAGCTGACACCGCGATTCACGTGCGCGGAGTGGTTAAAGTAAACGTAATCGGGTACGAGGTGAATCTGCTTCCATTGGATCGGAATATTCTTCTCCACGCTCTGGCGCAACACCGCGAGTTTGGGATTATCCCACTGCACTCCACCCTCTTTATGACAGTTGTTACAAGTCTGGCTGTTGGGAATGTTGGCGTGCGCGGCCTGGTCGACAAAGCTGTGACAGTAACGGCAGTCCATGCCGAGCTGCCCCACATGCAATGCGTGGCTGTACGCCACCGGCTGCGTCGGCTGGTAGCCCACGCGCGTGTACTTGGGTGTGAAATAATACCAGACACCCGCCACGACCAGCAGACCGATCACCGAGAGGCCGAGACCGATCTTGATCGGTAAAATGTTCGCTGACTTAGGAAAGATATTGGCCATTACGAGTAAATCCGAAAAGGTGCGGGTTCCTCGGAAAGACCGCGCCGGGGTTTATGCCGAACTGTTGCAGCGATAACCATATTTCGTGTGAATTCTTTTGAGGAATTAGCATACTGTTTCGGCACGACGCAACTGAATTTGTGAATTTTTTCACAAACTATTATCCGGCCATTAGCATATCTGATTTTGACGCATTAGAAAAATTCAAATAACTGTTTAACTCTCTCTGATCAAACGTCTTTCCAAAAGTAAATGCGACTCCTCGCTTGCGCCGACTTTGTGAAAACATTAGCTTCTTTTCACATGATTCCCGCATTCGCCTTTTTCATTCCCGGCAAGTTGTTGATGCCGTTGATACAAATGAGTCTCATTTGAGTGCCATGACTTCAAGACTAAAAATACCCCGCAAAAGTATTTATCGTCTCTCGGTCTATTCGCGGTGCTTGAACCGGCTCCTCGATAATCATGTGGAGACGGTCTCCTCCGACACACTGGCGAAGGCAGCGGGTGTGAAGCCCGCGCAGTTGCGCAAGGATCTGACGTACCTCGGAAATTTTGGTCGGCGCGGTCTCGGCTACAATGTCGCGGAGCTCTGGCAGCGGATCAATTCCACGATGGGGACCAACCGACTGCTGCCGGTGGTTCTCGTCGGTGTGGGCAATCTCGGCTCCGCGCTGCTTTCGTACCAAGGGTTCGCCAAGGAGGGTTTCGAAATCATCGCGGCATTCGACGCGGAACCCGAGCGGCGGCGACACCGTCAATCGGCTATTCCGATCTATGACATGAATCGAATTGGCCCGTTTCTCAAAGCCAACAAGGTGAAGCTGGCCATCATCGCCGTACCTGCTGAGGCCGCACAGGAAGTAGTCAATCGCCTCGTGAGCCACGGTATTCAGGGCATTCTCAATTTCTCCCCACTCCTACTCCAATCGCCGCCGGACGTGATGGTGAACAACGTTAACCTCGCCATCGAGCTGGAAAATCTGGCGTATTTCGTGAGGTGAGGAAGACGGGAAGTCCGCAGGCGACGCGCCTCGCGCGTCAGCAACTGGAGGCAACGTCACGTTGCCCGTTGCACCATCAACACCGTGCGGTCGTCCGTCGATGGCGCGCTGTGGGAAAAGATGTTCAGGTATTCAAAGAGCGCGTTGCTGAATTGCTCGGGTGATTCCTTCCAGAGATTGGGCACATCGGCGGCGAGTTGTTCCATCCCGAGCATGTGATGTCCGGCATTCTCGATTTCAAAAATACCATCCGTGAGGAAAAGCAGGCGATCCCCCGGATCGAGAGCGATGACCTCCTCCTTGAACCGGATGGAACCTCCGACGCCCAGCGGATAGCCCTGAATGCCATGACGCTGCGCCGGACCGGAACCGCTGCCGCCGAGCCGCAGCAAGGGACAGTGACCCGCATTCGCGAGAAAGAGCCGGTGCGTTTCGTAGCAAAGATACGCCACCTGTGCGGTGATGAACATATCAAGCCGGTAGAGGTCGTCACTGATCTGTTGGTTCACCGCGCTCAAGAGCAGTCCTGGCCGCGTGGCCAGATCGAGACGGCTGCGCACGGCGGTGCGGAAAATCGTGGCAAGCAGCGCGGCAGGCACGCCCTTGCCCATCACGTCGGCAATCACGAGCAATACGCCCACATTACGCACCGGCAGTACGTCGAAGTAATCGCCCCCCACTTCCATCGCGCTGCGGGATTGACCGAAGATGCGATAGTTCGAGTTTTCCGGAAACTCGCGCGGCAGGAGCGCGGTCTGAATCGTCGCGGCGATTTCCAACTCGCGCGAGGCCCGCTCGCGCGCGGAGCGTTCGCCCTGCAGGCTGAGCGTGGTCAGCGCGATGCCGAGAAAGTCCGACACGCTGCGCACGAAATTCGCCTGCCGTTCCGAGAAGGGTTGCGTCGCTTTCGGCTGCACGACGGTGAACACGCCGAGAATTTTATCCTGAAACAAAACCGGATCGGCGAAGGCGCACCCGCTCGTGGCATGCAAGGGATCGTCCAGCGGCAGGGCGGAGCAATGATACACTTTTTCCTCATGCCGATTCCGGACCACAAGACGCTCCACACATTCGCGCGTCGCTTCCAAGCGCAGCGGTACAGGGCGCTGACTCTCGCCGTAAATCATCTCTAGGCTGCCGTCATCCTCCAGCAGGCGTAGGCTGCAGCAACTTTCCACCTGCAACAATTCCCGCAACCGGCGGCAAGCCATTGCAACAAAAGCTTCGAAAGTGCTCGCGGTGGCCAGATCCTCGCTGAGGCGCAACAGGGCGGAGAAATCCTCATACGTCACATGCAGGTCAGCAGCCATCGTCTCGACTGCCTGCTGCAATTGCTCCAACGCGGAGGCACGTGGTTTCGCTAGGCCCACTTTTTTGCGCAAGGTCAGTTCATGCCCCGCCTCGACGAGTCGGTGCTGCACTTCGTCGACCAGCGATGCCATTAAAAACAACCCCCGGCCCGATTCCTTCAACGGATCGTTTGGTAATGCCTGTCGCGGATCTCCCGGTGTGAAGGAGCCGGGATCAAGAATGCGGACTTCAAAAATCTCACCCGACCACCCCCAGACCACGCGAATCAGCGCCTCCGCTTTTCCCATGCAGCCATGTTCAATGGCATTATTGATGCCTTCGGCGGCGGCCAGCTCAATGGCGCGACAGCTCTCCGCGTCCAATCCCCGCTCCCGAGCAAAGGCGGTAAGCTCGTCCAAAACCTGTCGCCCCAAGTCCAAACTGGCGGAAAGCTCGCATTGCATCCACTCGCTGCGAGTCAGTCGCCTCCCCTTGCCTTCCTCTGATGGTATTGGAACCGAAAGAGAGGTAAGGCTCATAACTCGAAGTCATGGGGATAAATCATAAGGGGATCGCCCGCGCCTGATAGGGTTCCATATTTCATATGTCGGCAAAAAATGCCATCACTGAAGTGTTTCCCATACGAATCGACTTCCGACGCAGCCTTTTGCCCTGGCCGTAAGCGCCAATAAGCCGCTGTTGACGAGACGCCCTGACGCTACCATAGTACCGACTTATGCTCATGCCGGTATCGGTTCCCTGTTTTGCCGCCAGCGGCGGTATTCTGTATGCCCTCCAACATGCCACCATTGAGGGCCAGGTTATCATCTTGCTGCTCATCGTCGGGTCGATCTTCAGTTGGTCCGTCATGATTACCAAATTTATCATGGTCCGGCGAGTGCGACGTGAAACAACTACCTTTCTCAAGAAATTCCGCACCAGCCGCCGTCCCCTGACGCCATTCCAGAACCGCGATTCGTTCCCCGGATCTCCCGCTTTCTGGGTCTATCAGGCTGGCTGCCGAGAACTGGTTTTCCACATGCTGGGCTCCACCGAACTGGATGAATCGCTGGCCGTGCGACTCTCCGATTCCGACAAAATCTCGCCTGTGGCCATGTCCGCCGTCCGCTCCGCCATGGAGCGCGAAGTGGGCGAACAGGCACTGCTGCTCGAACACCGCATGATTCTTCTCGCCACGGCTGTCAGCGGTGCCCCATTTCTCGGACTGCTGGGCACGGTGTGGGGCGTCATGGATACTTTTGCCGGTGTCGCCTCGGCCAACAGCGCCAGCCTTGCCGCCATGGCACCCGGTGTTTCCGCCGCGCTGATCACCACGGTCACAGGCCTGCTCGTCGCCATCCCGGCGATGTTCGGGTACAACTTCCTCGTGGTCACGGTGCGCAGCCTCACGGTTGAGCTCGATAATTTCGCCGCCGAACTTGCCGCCGCATTCGAACACCGCTACCTGCGCAATGCCTGATGATTTTCCCCTAAAATACTCACGATGAAACGGTTTTCCCAGCGCACCGGCTACCACACGATGGCGGAGTTGAATGTAACTCCGCTGCTCGATCTGGCGTTCGTGCTGTTAATCATCTTCATCATCACCACGCCGTTGCTCGAGCAGAGCATCCAGGTGAATCTCCCCACCGCCACGGCCAACCCCAGCGCCGAGGTGAATCCGAAGTCGATCAAGACCATCTCGGTCAATCGCAGCGGTGAAATCTTCCTCGAAAAACAGCGCGTCACACTGGCCGAACTCACCTCCGTCCTGACCCGCTGGCGTCAAAGCGATCCGGAAGCCTCCGCCGTCCTGCGCTTCGACAAGGACCTGCGCGTCCAACAGGTCGTCGATGTATTCGATTCGTTACGCCACGCAGGCATTTCCCGGATGGCGATGATCAACACACCCGACGAGGGGAAGAAATAGGCACGATCTCAGGATTGTGCCAGCGCCACGGCAAACAGCTTTTCGTACTCCCGCATCACCAGCGGTACATCGTAGCGCTGAATGGATCGCCGCCCCGCGGCCCCCATTTTTTGACGCAAGGCAGGGTCCTCGATTAACTGAATCAATCGATCAGCAAAATCCTGAATATCGCCGGGCCGCACGAGGAATCCATCCACTTCGCGATTAATCGTATCGCGCACGCCGTCAACATCGCTCGCAACCACCGGCCGGCCGCACACCATCGCTTCCATTGCCACGTTGCCGCGCGATTCGTACACACTTGTCATCGCCACGACATCCGCTGAGGCGATCGCCTCCATGCCGGAAGCTTTCGCTCCCATAAAAAAACACGTATCGCTGACTCCTAATTCGCGCGCGAGATTTTCCAGATACGTCCGTCGCGGACCATCTCCGACAATCCAAAGACGCGCCTGCGGACAACGCTGGATGACTCTCGGCCACGATTGCACGAGCCACATCACCCGCTTTTGATCGCAAAGACGACCCACCGAAACCACGTTGCAATGGTCATCTCGCCATCCATGTTGCTTGCGAAATTCGGCCACTTGCGCGGCCGTGGGCCGATCGTCCGGACTGATCGCATTCGGGATCATGAGGAGTCGCCCCTCCTCCACATGCCGCCGGATGAAGTACTGATAGCGATTGCTCTCGCTCAGGGTCACCGTCCAGTCACAGAGACGGCACGGCACCCTCTCGGATAGATGATTGCGCACCACGCGGAGCAAATCCCACGAGGTGTAAAAGGCGGGCCAGCGCGCCACATAAATCAGCTTGGGTACTCCGGCCAAGCGTCCGGCAATCGCTCCCAATGGTCCCGCCCATTGGCCATGCACGACCAGCACATCGGGTCGCAACTGGCGCAGTCGCCAGATCAACATCCAAAAACCAGCCAGAATGGCCTTCCCTTTCGTTTCGAGGGGAAGTTGATAAAAGGAAATCTGCAGTTCCTGACAGGTCGCAAAAACTCGCCCCCGATCCCCCGCGAGCATCACTTGATCCTGAGTGCGGTGAAAATATTTCAGCATGCGGCTGACCGAAACCGGTCCACCTCCGGAAGAATCCGAGTGCAACAGATGCGCCACCCGCGGACGCTTGGACTCACATATGTTCACCCGGTGATCGGAAGATGGCACCTCCTCCACTCGAACCGTAGACCGAAGTTGATGGACATCATCCTCCACACCCCCCGCCCAGTGCGACTCCCTCCCTACCTGATAAGCACTCCCATTCATATGTCATGTCCACAAACGTGGTACATTAGGCTCTGTACTAACAAGAGAGCCCTGGAGTAACAATACTTATTAGATGCTTGCCGCTGAACTCATTACAGTCCTGAACAATATTTTTATACGTTTTCAGGTAAAATCTGCTATCGTCCCCATTCTATGGTCAGGCCGATACGTGAGCATTTTCGCCGTACCCTTGCATGGGTCGCGCTCGCGCATCTCATTTTCTTCCTGTTCCTTGGCGCGTGGTCACTCAGTCGCCCCAAGCCGCCAAAGCCGATTGAATTCATCAACATGTTGCCCGAAGGCAGCCTCGTCCACGGTCGCCCCGGCCCGTCCGAAGGTCCTGTCGTGGGCAAGAAATTTCAAGCCCCTGCCCCTGCACCACCAGCTCCTTCCCAGCCCGCACCCAAACCCCAGCCGGTCAAAGAAGTCGAACCGCCGCCAGCCCCGGAACCCGAGCCGATCGTAGCCCCCGAGCCGACACCCACACCCGCACCGAAGATTCCCGACCCGACAGCGTGGTCACAAGAGAAAGCGAAACCAGAAAAAATCAAGAAGCCGGCCAAACCCACTCCCGCTCCAGTCACTGACAAACCGAAGCCCAAAATCAAAGTCGATCTCAACGAAATCGAACGACCCAGCACGGGAACTCCTTCCCGGCGCAGCCCGCAACTGGCCAAGATCCGGCCTTCAGATGTGGACGGCACCGATCCCGGTGGTACCGGCAAAGCCCGTGAAGGCGTCCCTGGCATGACGGCCGCAGGCGTTGCTGAACGATTGGGGCGGGAATTGAAAGCGTCCGGGGTCGACAAAGCTGTCGGTATCGGACCAAGCGGCAGCCCGAATGGAAGCGGCACGGGAGAGAATGCTTGGTACTACACGTTGATTCGCGATCAGATGTACCAAGCCTGGAATATGCCTATCTCGCTTGCAGGCAAAAAGCTGCAAACGCTTATACGAATTTTAGTTGAAAAAAATGGAACCATCTCTAGGGTCGATCTGGTTCGCTCTTCGGGGAACAAGGAGCATGATGACAGCGCTCTCGCCGCCGTTCGCCGCGTCGGGCGCATTCGCGAACCTTTGCCCGAAGGTATGGACGGAAGTATTGACATCAATTTCAGATTAACTGAATAAAGAGAGCGCACGCATCGATCCCATGAACACCTCATCTGCCCCCCGACTGGCCGCCCTCGGCCTCCTCCTGCTCAGCGTCATCACCGCCACAGCGCAGGTGGACGTCACCAGCAAAGCTAAGGTCCGCGTCAGCATCACCCCGCTCTCGGGCGCCCAAGGCGCCGCCGCCACGCAAGTACTGACCAAGGATCTCGTCCGCACGCTGCTCATTGATCCGGTTCCCGCCTCGGGCGCGGGTTTCGTTGTGACTGGCACGGCCGACGCCAATGGCGTGACGGGGCAGCTCACGAGCGGCGGACAGGTTCTCGTCAGCAAGACCTACTCCGGAGACTGGCGTCATGCCACCCACCAGTTCGCCGACGACATCACACTCGCCACCACGGGAGTAGTCGGTTTTGCCACCAGCCGGGTAGCCTTCATCTCCTCGCAGACGGGACAGAAGGAACTCTACGTGATGGATATTGACGGCGCGAACATCAAGCAGCTCACGCAGGACAAGACCATCAGCAACGGTCCCGCCTGGAGCCACAACGGCAAGATGATCGCCTATACCTCCTACAAGAGCGGTTACCCCGATGTCTACCTGATCAAGCTCGATGCCGGTACCCGCACCCGCATCGCCTTCTTCCCCGGCATCAACTCCGGCCCCTCCTTCTCCCCTGACGACAGTAAAATTGCCCTCACCTTGAGCAAAGACGGCAATCCGGAAATCTACGTGATGCCTGTCACCGGCGGCAGTCCCGACCGCCTGACCCGCACGCGCGGAGCGGAAACCTCTCCCTCGTGGTCGAACACGGGCGACCAGATCGTCTATTCTTCCGATGAGCGCGGTGCCCCCCAACTCTTCGTCGTTCCCTCCAACGGCGGCGAACCCTCCAAGCTCTCGACCGGCAGCGCCTTCAACACGGAACCCTCTTGGTCACCGGACGGCAAGAAGATCGCCTACACCTTGCGTCAGGGCGGCTTCCAGATCGGTGTCTACGATGTGAACGAACGCACCGGCAAGACCGTCTCCACCGGCAGCGGTGAAGACCCCTCCTGGACCCGCAATTCCCGCCATCTCGTCTACGCCAGTGGTGGCTCCCTCTACATTCTCGATAGCGTTACCAAACTCTCGATGCGTCTCGAAAATGGCCTGAAAAACTGCACGGAACCTGCTGTCGGCCAGTAAACGCACCACTCCACTCTCAACAAAAAAACCAACGCCCCCTACGACCATGAACATCGCCTCACTCCTCAAACGCACCGCCACCCTGGCCCTCATCCTCGCGCTCGTCGCCGGATGTTCCTCCCCGAAGGGCAAAGGCACCTACAGCGGCGCCGGCGCCGACGGCGCTCTCCCCGGCTCTGACTCCCTCAGTCCCACGGATGTTGCCGGTGGCGGCCTGCCGAATCGTCCGGATGGTAATTTCAATCCGGAAACCGACGTCGACTACGAGACCCTCGCCGCCTACACCGTCTACTTCGACTTCGACAGCACCACGATCAAAGCCAGCGAACGCGGCAAGCTGACCAAGGTGCAGGAATGGCTCGCCGCCAACCCCGGCAAGCAACTCTTCCTCGCCGGCCACGCCGACAAGCGCGGTACGCTCGAATACAACCGCGGTCTCGGCGAACGCCGCGCCCAGTCGGTCCGCAGCTACTTGATCGGTCTCGATGTGAACGGTAGCATCCTCCAAACCATCTCTTATGGCATGGAAAAGCCCGCCGTGGAAGGTGACACCGAAGCCGCCTTCGCCCAAAATCGCCGCGTGCAAATCGGCGTGATCAAGAGCCACTAAACTTCCAGTTCTCCAAAAAAGCCCGCTCCTCACCGAGCGGGCTTTTTCTTTGACCTGGTACTGGAGTAATCGAAGCACCGAGTAATGCGGGCGAAGCCCTTGAAGCAGGCAAAGGAGCTTGCGATTGCCATTTTCCCGCCAACCCTCTACAACAATCGTTGATGTGGATGAATGCCTATTCGCAGTACTGGCCTTCTCGCGCCCCGAGTATCGCAAACAGCTTTCTATCCATCAAAAGTCTGTGAATGGCAGCTTCGGCGGATTTATCAGAATCCACGCAGGCTGCTTACCATAAACTATTTGCTCCCATAGCTTAACGGATAAAGCAACGGTCTTCTAAACCGTAGAGTGTTGGTTCGATTCCAACTGGGAGCGCGCTTATAATAAACGACTTACAAATAAATAGGCATTACAAAATAGTCTTTTGCTTTGCATTTACTTTGCAAATTTGAGACTGTTTTTGCATGGCAAAGCGGCGCAAGGCAAAGCTCAAGGTTCACCGCAAAGAGTTCCCCCGTGTACGGGAAATCATCTCCAGAGGACAACTCTTCTATTCGGTTGATTGCCGAAAGAAGGGGACTCTGGGCAAGCAGGAGACCTATTCTAACTTGGAGGAAGCTCTCGCCTATGCGGAGACGGTAGGAAAAGAGCAAAAGACATCCGGCACCGAAAGCCTCGACATCACAGCCAATCTGCGGTTGATGGCGTTAGAGTGCGAAAAGGAATTGTCTGCTTTCAAAAAGACGATTCGGGATGCCACGACTTATTACGTTGCTCATCTTAAGGAAGACTACGCCAAAAAGAACAGCAAACCTCTTACGGAATGCTTGGATGAATTTTTGAAAGATAAGGCTGATTCCACAGAAAAAGTTCGTAGCAAGCGGACATTGGACGAACTGAAAGTCCTGTCTAGGCGACTCAAAAACGCATTTCCGGCATCAAAGGTTGCTCAACTCGATGAAAGCGATATTCGCGCTCTCTTAAAAAAGGAATATTCGGCGCGTACCAAAAAGAACATCATCAACAAGGCGAATCAGTTTTTCAGATGGACAGTCAAAAAGGGCTATCGTCTCAAAAATCCTTGCGAGCACATCAATATTCACGTCCCGAATCAGGATGAGATTGTCAAACTGAGTGCTCAAGAAGCCTTGGATTTAATGCGTAAGTGTGAGTCCGATTTCCCAGAGCTTATTGCGTATTCGGCGGTTTGTTTATTTGGCGGACTGCGCCCAAATTCCGAGGCTTTGGGATTAACTTGGGAAAACATCTACCTCAATCAAAAGGTGCCGCAGATTCGTATTTTAGCGTCTACCTCCAAGGTCAAAGAAACCCGCTTATTTGAAATTGAAGAGAATCTAGTCCAATGGTTGACGTATTATGGTAAAGGGAAAACTGGATTAATTGTCCCCGAGAATTTACGACAACTTACTGAGGCTTTGAGAATTTCCTTGGGGTATAAATTACAGGACGAAAATGAAAAAGGGCGCGAATGGGTTCCCGATTGCATGCGCCACTCGTACGCTTCCTACTGGCTGGCGAAACACAAAGACCGATACAAATTGGCTGAATACATGGGGACTTCTTTGACCATGATTAAAAACCACTACAAAAACGTGGTGTCACCGGAAGAATCGGAAAATTTTTGGGGTATTATCCCTAAGCCGCTTGCTGAAGCTGCGGAGCTACGCAAGAAGAGCGGTAAGCAGTTGGACTCTTCCCTATTATTGACTCGCTCACGTCGTCGGCAAACTCCTGTGCGAGTTGCGCCCGACGCATCTTGATAAAAAGTTCCATTTTGGACAGCAAGATAAGTTCGGCATGCTCGCTATCCTTTGTGTCTTGGTAAAAGTCAAAGGAGTTATCCTCGTTAAGATAGAACGCAAGAACGCCATTCGTGAACTCTCCGAAGCGTTTGGCCGCCTCAGAAGCATCATCAATCGTCTTGTGTAGTATCTCGCTCACAAGCTCGATTGTATCTGATTTTAATTTTATGTCAAGGTAAATCTTTGGGCTGCAATATTTTATGTAAGATACTGATTTTCTAGAGCGAAATCCAAATAGATAACTATACAGTTTATTATTTTATTAATTATAAAACTGTCGTTTATTTGTATTTTTTTCGGAAATATTGGAAATATAAGCTGAATAAACCCGAATTAAGCAAAAAATAAGGACTATATTCTCAAAGAGAATCAAATAAACCCCTAAAATAAGGTTTTGGCGCTATCGAAAGGAAATATAGCGCGAAATTATCCCAAGATACCTTTTATTAAGGAACGGGATTGCTCAAATCTATTTGAAAACCAGTAGGAAGAGTTTCGCCGTCCCCTGCTCTAGCCGTAGGCGCAGTAGCCGCTGTCGGTATAGAGTAAATGTCATACCCCATTTCCAACATTATCTTTTCTCTTAAAGGTAAATCATGCCAATTAATGGCTCCATGCTCTGACTCATATTTCAGGCGCAAAGCTAATTCCTCAGCTTTTGCGCGAGGAGCGCGGCTTAATCCTCGTTCAGCTAGCCGTGCCTTATTACGGTCATTCAAATTACCCGTAACCTTCTCTTGAGGGGTTGCGCTGGCTGCGGTGGTTACGGTTGCACCTTCAAGCAGGTTCTCTTGTCGCAAGAGACCAAGAACCTCACGTAAAGAGTCGGCGTCAGCAATGGTGATATTCAAGGAAACCGTTATATTTTTCATAAATATCCGCTATTTAATTAGCTAAGGAGAGAATATTTCAGCAAAAATTTCGCTTAATAAGCTTATTTCGAGCAACTTAAATCTATTTTCTGGCTATGTAAATTATAATTTTGGCGCAAAATATAACTCAAGATGCTGGATTAGGTATCAACTCATTCAGTAAGACATCAAGAACAAGGAACCATCTCCTTGTCAGGTAGTTCTTTTATTTGAGCGCAAAGGCACGTTTTAGCGGCGCGGCTCAATAAACTATCAAAGGATACTCTCTTTTCCTTTGTCGCCTTATACGTCGTTTTAGGAATTAAGTCAGAAACTCTGATTTATTGGTATCAGGTATTTTTAAAAGAAATGCGCCGAATCCATTATTTTGGGTTTTGCGCCTATAAAATAATCAAAAGAAAGATTACTTTTTAAAGAATTAGCCAAAAAGTTTTGTGCGCTCATATACCACACAATTAAACAACTATTATCTTACATTAAATCTAAGAGGATATATTCATTCATTTGATTTGAGCATAGTTATCCTTAAGCCTTAACATATAATTTATATTGAATTCGGCGTAGCATTAGTCAATTGATTGTTCTTGTTTTCAATTTCCTTCATATAAAAATATTAAGTTAATGTATCGTCTTGGCTTGGGCGGCCTTATTTATCTAATGATAAAGGTGAGCTTCTTTAAATTAGCCCAAAGCCGCGACGACACATCAGTCGGAGCGCGGGCGAAGATAAATAACAAGAACAATATTTAAAAGATGAAGCTCGCCGTTTTAATTTACAAAATTACTTCATTAAACTTATCAAGATTAATATTATTAATATACATTCTTGATTAAAAATAGTAGCGGCTCGCAGAGACGCGAATTTCAATAAAAGTACATAAGCACAACAGTCCCTAGGAACGCATTTTGCGCTAGGGACTTTGCAAGCCTTGAAATTACTTTCAAGGCTACAGGAGCTATCGTAGGCTTAAGGTTTCCAAGGATGGCCTGTGTAGCACTTTCGCGTGCTATCTCCTGCGTTTGTCGCCCCTCATTATGAGGGTATGTCTACTTGTCTCTTTTAGGGCGACCTTAAGCGAAATTTTGTTATTCCGCTGCTTTGCATTGCGTCTTGCGATTGTCTCCCGACGATTAAACAACTATCGCCGATTATGTCCCGCCTTACCTTCATGCAACCTTAATTTCTTGGCTTCGGCTCACAAGCATTATGTGACGAAACCCTTCGTTTTAAGATGTCATTATTATTATAAATAGCGGCAGTCAAAAATTCAAAAAAATCATTAAAAATATAATTGCCTCAATTTGCTTAACTTTGTTTTGGGACAGGAAGCGGCCATTCGCCGTAAATATCCTTTATGATGGCAGGGTCTTTAATTGCCTTTTGAAAACTATGCCATGCGATTGGGTCTCGAACTGAATCGGGACAATATTGTGATTGCATAGAAGCGGCTCGAACCACTCCACCAAGCGTTCTATCAATAGCCTTCGTCGAATCGTCTCTCGTTAAGCCAAGATTGCAGGTAAGTGAACTAATAATAGCCCAATAATCGGGTTTGCCTCTCGCTTCATTAAGGATGCTAGAAACTATTTTATCGTACGTCACTCCCGCAGGTAATGAAATCGTTACGCTGAGGTCGTTATCATCAAGAAGTTCTTCGGAGGCAGCAAGTAAGTTGGAATCCCATGTAGAGGCTACTTGGCGACTTACTCGGTTTTGATGCAGAATATATATAGCATGCCGTATACTTCTTAACCATAGTATTAAGTGCTTCACCATAATACTCTCACCGATTCTATTAAACGGCCAGCCTATTTGAGATAAGAAACTGTATGTTTAACTATCTGCCTTTTCTGGATTTAATGGAGGAGTTATTGGAAAAATGGGAATTTCATGGACGGCCGCTTTGTAAATAAGAGTGCCATAGCTTTCTACAAATTTAGTCGGTATCTTGGGATTGTTGATATCTTTTCCTCCGTCAGTATGCCACTTTGTTTCCCATTTTTTGAAAAATGGCTCTTCCAAAACCGAAGGCTCCATATAATAGACCGATTGAAGTTCTATTCCTTTATAAAAGCCAAAAAACCATCCGACTTTCCGATATTTAGCTATAATGGTTGGATTCAGATGATGATGGGTAGTGAAACTCTTAACCAATAAGACATTTGCTGACTTCAACTCATATTCTTTACCATCTTGGTCTTTAGCATCGTTTCCTTCACGGCTACCAAGAACTTTCAATCCCGTAATCAAGATAAGTTGAAGAAGTTTCCCTCCATTGTCCTGAAAAATATCTCCGATACCATGTTTAGAAGCTAATTTTTGGTATTCGCGTATACTTGGGAAAAGTTTTTCCAAAAGTGCTGCATCGGGATGTGGAGTCCGCTTCATTCGGCGCTCCTGTCACTGAAAAGGATATTTATCGGAACTTTCAACGCTACGGCGATACGCTCAATGTTATCGATTGAGATATTACGCTCGCCACGCTCAATGGAACCAATGTAAGTACGGTGCAATTCCGCCAGCTCTGCAAAATCTTCCTGTGACAACCCTTTCTCTTGGCGAAATAAGCGCACATTTTTCGCAAATGTCTTTCTCAAGGAGCCGAGTTTTGGCATGCTCTGAGATTGACCAAAATGATGCTCTTATATCTACAGACTTTAAGTAGCATTTTAATGTGGCTCTGCTAAACCATATCCATGATTACAACTCCAAGTTACTTTACCCAGAATGGAGCCGCCTACTTAGGCGACTCAGTCAAATTACTTCAGGAGCTATCTGATTCGACCATTGATTTGGTTGTAACTAGTCCTCCTTTCGCCTTGCAGCGACAGAAGGAATATGGAAACAAAGAGCAAAGTGAATATGTCGAATGGCTGACCGAATTTGCGAGGCTCGTATATGCTAAATTGAAACCGACAGGGAGCTTTGTTTTAGATTTGGGTGGGGCTTACGAAAAGGGGATACCCGTACGCAGTTTATACAACTTTCGCGTTCTTATTCGTTTTTGCGACGAAGTTGGATTCCGTTTAGCAGAAGACTTTTATTGGTTTAATCCGTCTAAGCTACCCAGTCCTATCGAATGGGTTAATAAGCGCAAGCTACGTGCTAAGGATTCAGTGAACACAGTTTGGTGGCTTTCAAAAAGCGAGTGGCCTAAAGCAAATGTGAGTCAAGTTTTGGCTCCCTACAGTGATAGAATGAAAAAGTTAATAGCTGACCCAAGCGCCTATTATACTCCCAAAAAACGCCCAAGTGGACACGACATTGGAGAAGGATTTGCTAAGAACAATGGCGGCGCTATTCCTTCGAATCTTTTACAGATTCCAAATAGCGAATCGAATGGTCAGTATCTTTCCGGTTGCAAATTAGTCGGTGCGCGTCAGCATCCAGCTAGATTTCCAATTAAGTTGCCAGAGTTTTTTATCAAATTCTTAACAGAACCGGGCGATGTCGTACTCGACATATTCGCAGGGTCTAACACTACAGGTCAGGCTGCTGAACAACTGCAAAGAAAATGGTTAGCCTTTGAAAATGACCGCGAATATTTAGCTGCTTCAACTTTTCGTTTTTTTGACAAAGATGCCTCTGAGGATGAGTTGAAACACGTTTACCAAGACATTTTGGACTCAAAAAGTATCGATTTACGTGCAAAGAAAGAATTAAACCTCTTGTAAGCACGCTATTCTAGGATAGGTCAACGGGTGAAACGGGCGCTTTTGGCACTTTAAAATCCAATAAGGTTTCAAAGTTTACGGTCTTATCAACGTCAGGAGTTCTACGCCTAATTTCAAAAACAAAGACTGTACTTCTAACCTCACCAACAGCGGTTCGGTATTTTATCCCAACGTAATTTACTCTCCCATCATTATAGTTTGTTAAAATAAATTGACCTGTTCCGTTATGGTCAATGAAATTGTCTGGTTGCAGCTCAAAATTACAACCAGTAGCTCTTGTTTCTAGGATGGCAATTGCGCCGCCCTTGTTTGTGAAGTGTACTTGAGAAATACCTGGGCTAGCATTACCACCTCCCCAAATAAATATTGGGCGAGCTTCCTTCTCTGCTTTTTGATTCTGCAAATCTATCGACTTTTGAGCAGATTCCACTTGTTTTGAAATCAATTGATTTGACTCTTGGGCCGATTCGATTTGTTTTGAAATGAGCTTATTCTGCTCTTGGGCGTCATCACGAAGTTTTTTCGTTAAATAGGTATACCATCCAATCATTCCGAGAGTGCCGACGCTAAGAAGAATTTGCAGTTTTTCGTAAAAGGTCATAGCTATACGACGGTAAGCTGAGATTTTTCTTCAAAAAATTAGCGTTTTCTCATCCTGCTTTGGTCAGCTTTCTTTTTCACTTGTTATAATGAGGCGCCATCTGAAAAGGTGCCGCCTTTTTACTTTCCTGAATAAGTTCCAAGTCCAATCGTTGCGCCGATGCGAGCAACAAGTTTTTGCTTAAAATCATCCATTGCATTTCTGTTCCACTGGATAAAATTATACTGCTTATTGTCAAAATGAACCTTGTTTAGACTAGTCTCTTCCACCGTCCAAATAACTTCCTTTCCCAAACCCTTGGCAAATCCAGCTTCATAGTAGACGCCTCCTCGATTTCCGGTAAAATCGGCTATCATAAATTTGCAGCGACGAATACCAGCAAGAATTTCGTCAATAATTTGGTTATTGTGTGGGTGCTTGTCAATCCGAACGGCTTTATATTTGGTTTCTTGAATGGCTCCTTTAATAGCGTGTTCATAGATTTCTTCCATCGAAGATTTAAACCACATTGCAACAAACACTTCTTGGCTATCCGTCTTTGAATATTTTATACTCTCAAGGAAATCCCATCCCTTCGGCGAAATTAGATAGCTGTTGCCATCTTTTTCAAGATAGGATTTTCCATCAATGAGATAGCCATCAAGTAGATAGATAACCTCAGAATAATCTTTACTCCAAGAGGCACTCAACAAATCCCAATCTTCACTTAATGGTACTATCTCACGACTGATTCCGTAATTTATTTTTTTTGCCAAGTATTTAAGCAGTTTTTCTGCTCTTTCGCCAACTGATGGCGTTGGTATAGTTTTAAAGAATTCAATATTTTCTTTTGTAATATAAAAACCGCTATTTTCAAAAAGATAGCTGGATACATTCGTGCGTTGTTGCTGAATATATGGGTAACGATGTAAATTTATGCAAACACTCTCATTTATCTTATAGCTTGAGCAGCGACGGCATTTAATTTCAAAGAAATTCTTTCCCCTAGGCGATTCGATTTCGATTCCAACTCTTTCACAAATTGGACACTTTTCCATGCTCATAATGATTCTATATTTATGCGAAGACCGCTAAACGGATTAAGTCTGCGTTGTCTTAAGATTTTTCCTGATTTTTGAATGCAAGGTTTTACCTATTCCAGAGACTTTCAAAAGCTCATCGTCTGTCGCTGTATCAATATCAGAAGCAGTCTTAAACCCAGCGTCAAAAAGATTCTTAGCGGTTTTCATTCCAATGCCCGGAATTGCAGTCAATTCCTTATAAAAAAATGACCTTGGGAAATCTTCATAATACCTCTTCAGTTTCAACCAAATTTCTTTATTATGCGGAGAACTTTTCGAGAGAATGGATAGCAGCTTCAGTTTCTCCGAAATGGATTTATCGCTTTCGACAATTTTACGAAAATCCTTGAGAAAGGGAAGGTACTCAGACGCTTTGGTGTAACCAATGTCAGAGGCATAAGTTTTTTCTTCTTCTTTAGAATCAGGAGCTTTTGCGCCTAACTCAGCCCATGACTTGACGCTATAGAGCCATATTCCATCCGCTTCTGTACCGTAGCTGGGTGTTTGACTGGGTAAGCCATCAAAGGATTCACCGTGATGTTCCAGAACAACAAGAGGCGTACGTATTTGTAGTGTTGCACTAAAAATAAGTCCTTTAATGAGGTCTGAATTTCCTATTGCTGTGGCGTTGTCTTTAGATTTAAAGAAAAAATGACGCGATTGCCCTGCCGTATCTCTTTTCCTAAAAATCCAATTTAAAATTCCCATACGCTAATGCCTTAGCTCGAAGTCTAAGGCATACTGTCATACAAAATAAAGCTCTAGTCTTTTGAGAAATCGTTCAAGCGCGCTTTGAATGCGCTTCAACTAGTATCTTCAATTGCGACTAATTTCTGCGATGAACTTTGGCTTTTGGCTTATCTGACAAGACAATCTTGGGGCAATTAGGAGAAAAGAGTTCGTGTAAGGTAATCCCGTATGCCCACGCCAGTCTATCAAGGGTTTTAAGTTGGAGATTGCTTCGCCTTCCAGCTTCGATGTGCTGATAGACCTTGAGCGTAAAACCTGAAATTTCAGAAAAAGCCTCTTGAGTTAATCCGGCTTTTAGGCGCAATTCACGCAGTCTTTTTATTAGGAAGGTGGATGATGACGGAATGCGTGGCACGCTCGCCATTTTTAAGCGTATTCATGACTCGTAAACCTCCATGCCGTTACACAAGGCTTGCGTTCAAATTTTAACATGATACAAAGGCAATTTATGAGGGAATATCATTCGATTAGGTTTCCCCGTAGTTAAATTTCATGGGGGATTGAAAATGAGAATCAGTGGTTTGGCGTTGCTCGGAATATTATTGTTTGTGGCTGCTTGCGCTACTGCCCCGATAGCATCTCAGGCAGAAAAACAAGCCGCAGAATCCTTTATTCCACCAGCAGGAACGGCAAATATTTACCTGATTCGTCGTGAGGCTTGGGCAGGTGCCGCGATTCTGGTTCAAACAGCCATAGACGGTCAAATGTCCGGTGCTCTTCAAACAGGCAGTTATATTCTTAAGAGCGTTCCGGCGGGGAGTCATACGATTAGCGTTTTCTCAAACGAAAATCAGGACTCCATTACGATTACAACCGAAGCCAATCAGAATTACTTTTACGATGTGAAAAGTCGAATGGGTATGGTTTCAGCGCGTTTTACCATTGAACAGATTGCCGAAGCAGACGCAAAAGACGCGGTTCTGAGAAACAAGCGCGTTAAGGGCATGTAGGCATTCCCTGAGGAATCCTGTGAACTACTTCATTGTAACAGAGGATGGGCGGGAAAGATGGTATAGCGCGGCGCAGGTCAAGGCGATGTATTCGGCTGGCAGTCTCGATGCCCGTACTCCGATTAAGAGTGAGAGAATGGGTTATAGTCTGTCATGGCTTGAACTGGATGCGGACACACGTACCGACATCAATAATGCGGGATTACCCTCTCTTGAAGAACAAAAGGAGTTGATATTACCCGTTCAAAAGACGCCCCAAAAGCAGTCTTACAAATCTGGCTGGTCGGACTTACCAGCAGCGCAACAAGGATTATTGATAGGAGGCTGTCTTTTCGTTTTTTGTTGGATTTTGAGTGCGTTGAATGGAGGCAGGTCATCTTCCGTGATGGCTCAAAACAGCAGTTGGGATAATTCCGTTCCTAACGTGAAATTGTATCTCAAAGAAACTCGGCTTGACCCAAGTTCATTGGAAATAATTGAAACCTCTTCTGTTCGCAAAAACTCAGATGGTTCCTCTTCGGTTGATTGTACGTATCGAGCAAAGAACGTATTTGGCGGCTATGTCGTAGAGAAAAAGACATTTCAGATGGATTCAACGGGAAAGGTCATTGGAGCCAGAGACCAATAGAAAATGAATACCTATTTTCTTATCCTCAATGGGGTGCAAAAGGGCAGATACAGCGCGGCTCAAATCAAAGCGATGTACGAGGCTGGGACAGTAACTGCCGATACGCTTTATTGGACAGAGGAATTGTACGAATGGAAGCCCGTTGACCATCTTTTTCAGAAACAGACTGTCGAAAAGGCTGCGGCTACTCCTCCCCCGTTGGTAACGCCAGCCATTCAATCGAATGATAGGACATTGGCAGAAAGAAACGATTTGATGGCTTGCCCCTCATGCCGCAAACCCGTAAGCAGAAATGCCGATTCCTGCCCGATATGCGGTCATCCGTTAAAGAGCGGTGGTATCATGGGAAAGCCCGGTTCTGCGGGGCGTGTCCTGAATGTGGTTTTCCTGATAATCGTTCTGATAGCGATTGTGTATTTCCTGTCCTAGTCGTCCTGATGCTTCTCTTTGTTACAGCCTGTCTGGTGCTGTATTTCTCCTCAGAGAGTTATTGGGGGTAGCTCTGGCTTGACTCTTGACGTATCACGGTTGAGCATTGACGATACGGGGGCTTGTCATGAAAGAGCGTAAACTTGAATAAGTGAGGCACGGGATTTATGGATGCAATTTCTGAATGTAACGATATATCAGAAAAGCTATGGGATGCTTTTCAAAATTCCTTCAAAAAAGCCTTTGAAAAATGGTCTCCAGAGGAGTTAGGAAGATTTTGGCATACATCCAGTGAAGAGCGCACATCTTATTACAAACATAAGATTTATCCCAAGTTGGCAGAGTTATTTAGCTTCCATACTGATGGCAGGAAAGTCCAAGTACAGTCTGAATTTCACACATTTGACGCAGTCTTTAGACTAAAAGAGCGTGCGCTAGGAGAGCATCCCATTGTGTATATAGAGTCTGAAAATGCCACGAAAGATTCAACGCACGAGATTTCTAAATTCATGTGGATTAATGCGCCGCTAAAGGTGCTGATTACGTGGGCGCAGTGGGATAGTGAGCTTTATCCAGATAGCCATGAACGTAAAAAGAAAATCAAAAGCAGTTGGCAAGGGACTATTGAACTTCACCGAAAAGCTCTTGATTCAGTTGGATTAGTGCCTGTGGGTCGAATTGGATTTCTAGTGGGAGAATGTTCTCCCACGGAAGATAGCACCTTACGGTTTTACGCCTTTTCTTACGATGAAGCTACGCGCACTTGGACGGATGAAAATATTTTGACCATTGGTTCCGCCTACCTTCCAACGGCATTTTGATAGGGAAACAAAAGTGGAATAAACCCGTTTCCGTTTTATTCGAATCACCCAAAAAATGGCGAAAACATGCATATTTCAAAAATTACTCTTCACAATTTCAAAGGCTTCAAAGATGACTGCACTATTAAGCTCGATAAGGGCATAAATTTCTTTGTTGGTGACAATAATTGCGGGAAATCATCTATTTTCGAAGCCATTGATTTTATAAGAGCCAAGAAATCCAGAGATGAGGTCATAACAAAAAATGCAACCGAGAGTGACTACGTATCTGTAGAAATTGAGCTTACAGGCGACAGGTTAGAGGCATTACTTGAAACAGATTCACTAAAAAAATATAAAGATTATCTGATAGATAATTCTGGAGTGAAAACGCTACGCATAAAGCGTTCGAGCAAGGACGAAAATATCACGCAGGGTAATAAACCCAAGGCGTTATCAATTGCAAATGTTAGAGTTTTCAATGAAAAGTCGAATCAGTTTGAAAATCCAACTGGGGTTGATAACACAATCACGGCATTGTTTGATGCACAATTTGTTTGGGCAGATACAAATTCTGGAGATATAGCGGATTTCCAGAAGACCAAGCTTTGCGGGAAACTCATTACTGCCATCACTAAGGATTTCGTTAAATCTGACACTTGGAAAAACTTCCAGCAATCACATGAAGCAACTTTTGGCGAAGGTGAAAACAGTTTGGCGGCAGTATTGAAGCCTATAGAGATAAAATTGCGAGATATACTAGTTGAACAATATGGAGAAACAGAAGTTCGCTTTACCTTCACGCTCCCAGAAATTGAAAGCTTTTTTAAGACCGGAAACATCTCGTTGTCTGAAAACGGAATTGAAACAAGCAGTGCTGAAAAAGGAACTGGTATGCAAAGGGCGTTAGCTCTTTCGCTTATTCAGGTATATGCTGATGTTTCCTCAAGTGGTGACGATTCTAAGCCCATTTTGTTTTTCATTGACGAGCCAGAAACATTTCTGCATCCGCAGGCACAAAACAAACTTCTTAATGCCCTAGAAAAACTATCTACAAAATCACAAGTGGTTATCATCACCCATTCGCCATATCTTTTGAAAAAGTACAAAAAAGATACACATTCGATGAATGTTTTTTCAAAGATTAAAGAAAGCGGTCAGAATAAGGTTGCTCTAGGCAAAGAATTTGACCTGTTCGGTAACTCAAGTCCGAGTTGGGGTGAAATAAACTACTATGCTTTCGGCGTAAATTCAGAAGAGTTTCATAATGAACTTTACGGATTTATTCAGGCGAAGTTAGTCGAAACAGACGATAAGTTTGAAAAACAAAAACACTTTGATTTGCATTTAGCGTCAAACGGCTTTACGCAAGATAAAGATTGGAGCAGAGGTTCCATGCGAATGAAGCACACCTTGGCAACATATATTAGAAACTTCATCCATCACCCTGAAAACACGGAAAATAGCAAGTATTCGGAAAACGAATTAGCTGAATCAACTCAAAAATTGATTGTCCTATTAAAGGCAATGTAACCATAAGGTTAACATCAGCTTTTTAATGTCTAGCTATTTACAAAATTCCCAGCTGTAACAGCGGCTTTTCACGGATGCGTGATATGGCTAACGCTAATAGGAGAACATATCTAAGATGGATATATGTGCAAAGGAATCCGGTGAAAAACTCCGGTACTTATAAGCGCGTCCCCTCTGGTCGAAATTCTCATGTAAGCCGATTTTTGATTTGGAAGATTGGAGGGAGCGCCTTTCTTTTAATGCAAATTTAAATGTCAAGCAATATTTTAAATAAAATTGATTTTTCTTTGCCGTTTTATCAATTGCTCGAAATTCGATGACTGTTGCCGACTTGGTTTGATGAATACTTTGACTATCCTGAATCTATGACAAAGCCTTCTCGCAAGCCTGCGACGGTTTTACAGGCGTTTGACTGGTCAAAGAGCGCGGCGTTACGGCGCGATAAAAGTAAGATGCTGATGATTAGCGCGGCGCAATCTGCGAAGCTGCTTAACGAAAATCAGGGCATGCCTTTGAAGTCTATTCAAAGGAAGCGCAAGGCTTAAGTTTTGCGGTAAAAATGGCTCATTCTAAGATGGAGTTTCGCGCCTTTTTTCCGCTCTCATTTTTGCTTTGCAAATTCATCCCAAAAAATGTTCAATTTTGACCGATTTGCAATGCAATGGGATGTAAAGTTGGATTTCTTTAAATTACGCAACTACTTAATGAAAAGATAATTATAAAATTTTGTAAAAATAGAAAAATGCTCCCCAAGGTCTTCTAAACCGTAGAGTGTTGGTTCGATTCCAACTGGGAGCGCTTTTGTATGCATTCCCCTTGAGGGGCCGAACTTTTATTTGCCGGGCTGGATATACGTCTCTTCCGTTGTGGTGGTGGTTGTGCGGTGCGGTTCATCGCAGGCGCAACCAGTGAGGATGACGAGGGTGGCGAGCAATCCAAGAAGCAAGTAGTTTTTCATGGCGTTTTTTCCTTGGAGGGTGATGTGGAGGGTCGCGCCTGAGTGTGAAAGCAGGCGCGACCGGAGTAATCGGATTGGGGTTAGGGTGTCGTGGTGGTCGTGCGGGACGTTTTCTTGACAATGACTTTTGTAGCGACCATTTGGTTGCCGTTACGGTCGTAATAGACAGTCACAGGCTGGCCGGAGCGCACTGTCTCCATGGAGACTGGATTGCCGTCTTCGTCAACATAGGTCGTGGTTTTGGAATAGCTGTAGCTGACGGGGTCGGATGTGGTGGTGGTCCGGACGATGATCGTATTGGGGCTGAACTGGGTCACGGTTCCCGAGGAGACGGTTCCGGCAGAGGATGTCGAGGTGGTGGTGGTTGTGCTCGTTTCGACGGGCATTTGAGCGAAGGTCGCTTGGGCGGTAATCAGGAGGAGGCCCAGGAAGGTGAGACCGCTCAGGTTTCGGATTTTCGTATTCATGTTCTTTTCCTTTCGTTTCGTGTTGGAGCCGTCAGGCGGGCGGCGATTATCGAATATGCGGCCTGTGATTCATCTATGCGGCATAGGTCGTGCCAAGGGGTTCACCGAGAGGGGAGCGTGTTGATCGTCAAGAGGATCGGTGTGGCTCGCGCAATCCGCAATCTGGCAATTTGCCCGCCCTTGACGGGGCCTCACTGCAAAAAACGGTGGAGATCAACCCTGTCCGGCGTTCCAGAGGCGGGCATAGATGCCGCCTCGGGTGAGGAGTTCGGGGCCGGTGCCGCTTTCGACGATGCGGCCTTGCTCGAGGACGAAGATTTTGTCGACGTGATGAATGGTGCTGAGGCGGTGGGTGACGATGAGGGTGGTCTGCCGCCGCATGAGATTCTTGAGGGTCTCCATGATCTCGGCTTCGGTTTCGAGATCGAGGGCGCTGGTGGGCTCGTCGAGGAGGAGAATGGGAGCGCCTTTGAGAAACGCGCGGGCGATACCGATGCGCTGCTTTTGACCGCCACTCAGGCGGACGCCGCGTTCCCCGACGGGGGTGTCGTATCCTTTGGGAAGTTTGGTGATGAAGTCGTGGGCTTGCGCGTCGATGGCGGCGGCTTCGATCTCGGCCTTGGTGGCGCCGAGTTTACCGTAGGCGATGTTTTCGCGGACGGTGCCATTGAGGAGCAACGTGTCCTGCAACACCACGGAGATGTGTTCACGCAGCGAAGCTTTGGTGACGGTGCGGATATCGATGTCGTCGATATGGACGCTGCCGACGGTGGGATCGTAGAAGCGGGGCACGAGGGAGAGAAGCGTGGTCTTGCCCGCGCCGGTGCCCCCGACGAAGGCCACGGTTTGTCCGGCGGCGATGTCGAAGGTGAGGCCGCGCAAGATGGGTTCGTTGACCTCGTAGGCGAACTCGATTTTCTCGAAGTGGAGCGCGCCGGTGACGGCGGGAAGCTTCTTGGCGTGCGGGGCGTCAGGGACGGTATCCTCGGCGTCGAGAATTTCGAAGACGCGTTGCATGCCGGCGGCGGCCCCTTCGAGCGCCCACGCGGTGTAGCTGAGTTGCTCGAGCGGTTGGTAGAGCATGGCGAGGTAGCTCAGGAAGATCCAGAGATCGCCGACGGTGAGCTTTCCCGAAATCACGTGCTGCGTACCGACGTAGAGAATCGATGCCGTGCCGAGCGCCATGATGACGCCGACGACGAGACTCGAGACGGAGTTGGTCATCGTGAGCTGCAGATTGGCGGTCAGGCTTTGCTTGGCTTCGCGTTCGAATTCGTTCACTTCGAATTCCTGACGGCCGAAGGCGTGCACGATGCGGATACTGGTCAATCCCTCGGACGCGCGGGCGAGGACATCGCTTTCTTCCTGCTGCAGCGTGGTGGTCTGCTCGCGGACGCGCTTGGAATAATAGATGATCGTGCCCCAGAGGAACGGCGCGACGGCAAAGGAGAGGAACGCGAGCGAGGCGTCCATCCGGTACATGACGACAAACGTCGCGACCAGGGTGATGACGGAGCCGAAGATGGTGGCGAAGCCGCGGTTAAAAAAAGTTTGGACGGCTTGCGAATCGTAAGCGACGCGGAAGGTGGAGTCGCCACTGCGGCGGCGATCGTGGAAGTGCAGGGGAAGGTGTTGGAGGTAGGCGTAAAGCTGGGTGCGGAGGCGCAGGAGAGTCTTGAGGCCGATCTTGATGAGAACGTAGTTGTTCCAGAGGGAGAAGGCGCCCGCGAGGAGCGTGATGCCGACGAGGGCGAGGCAAGCTACTGACAATGTTGAGATGGAGAAATAGTAATGTCCGCCTTTTCCTGAAAGCATTTCCTCGTAGAAAGGTTCTCCAGTTTGAATTGCTCTTGGAATAATCGTATCAATCACCCACTTGATCGGCCATGGCTTCAATAGATTGAAGCCGATGGTGATGAGCAGGAGGACGAGGGAGAACGAGATGGTTCCCAAGTACGGCCGGTAGAAGGCGGCGACGCGGCGGTAGAGGTTCATGAAAGCACTAAGTACGAGGTTCTAGGTACTAAGTAAGCAAGGCACACGTCATGCGGCGGTTGTTTTGCTTTCGGTCTTCGGCTTGGCGTCGTCCTTGACATGCTTGTTCACGGGCTGCAGTCCGGCGCGGATCGCACAGACTTGAACGAGCTCCGCCAGACGCCAGCGTAATTTCAAGCCGTGGATGAGCCATGTGCCGACCGCGAAAACCCCCGTGCCGATGGCGTAGGGAATAAATCCGCGCGCAGCGAAGGAAAGTCCCAGCAGGATCAAGGCCGTGGCGAGGATCGAGCCAAAGAGGAAGGAGAAGGTGCTATTATTGAGAAAGATGCCGACCCGGGTCATACGGCGGCCATGTGGATAAATTTCCGTCATGGTGCGCATCCGCAGATTCCACCAGCGGCTGGCAAAGACGTGGATATCCCAGTTGGTCCAGCCGGTGTCGATGGAGAATTTCCAACCTTCGGTTTCCAGTGCATCCTGCACCTTGGCGATGAGTTCTGTGCGTTCGATACCGCTTTCGCTCCAGAAGGAAAGCAGGCCCGCCTCACTCCAGCGAGGAGAGAAGTGCGGGGCGACTTCCTTCGTCTTGATGACGGACGCGGGTGTTTCCTTGCCGCTAAGCCAGGTGAAGTAGCGGGCCCAAGCGCGACGCCAGGGTTGGAAGATAGCGAGATAGAGCAGAAGCAATCGTGCGTGGATGGAGTCGAATTTCGGTTCGATACGCGCCTGCATCATGTAGCTCAGACCAACGCAAAGCGTGAGCCCAAACATGATAAGCGGGATCAAGGCGATCTCGCGCACTGGAATGGAAATCAGGAACAGGAACAAGGTCAACCCGGCCCATTCCAGACAGCTGAGGAGACCGGCCCACGGCGAGATGCGCGTGGGGTAAATGCATTGGAACAGACCGGTACCGAAGACGCCGTGATAAATGACCGGCTTCGAGAAGAACGAGTCCATCCGCGCTTGGGTGTAAACGTTGCCATGCCAGATGGCGGTGCCGGTCGGTCCAAAATATTGCAGGTGCTTGTAGCGCAGCAGCGCCTCGGCTTCGCCGTAACCAGTCTGCTGGCTAAAGTAGGTCTTCACCTCGAACCGGCGATAATGCCAGACAACGGCGGCAGGACTAAAACCTATCTTGTTGCCGAGTTGCATGATGCGCCAGCACACGTCCACATCGTCGCCAGCCTTGCGGTACTCGGGATCGAATCCGCCGATTTCGTCGAGAGCCCATTTATAATAGGCCATGTTGCAACCGGGCACATGCTCGGCCACGGTGTCGGTGAGGAGCACGTGGCTGGGAGATCCGGGCGCGACGGCCACGGTGGCTTGAATCCAGTCCGTGGCGGGGGGCGAAATATTGGGGCCGCCGACCGCGGCGAATTCGTGGGAGGAGGTCAGGGTGTTGACGAGGAAATAGAGCCAGTCCTGATCGGCCATGCAGTCGGAATCGGTGAAGGCGACGATCTCGCCCTGGCTCGCGTTAATGCCGACATTGCGGGCCACGCTGAGCCCCTTGTTCACCTGGCAGATGTTGCGAACCTTCGGGAAATCTTTGACGATCTCCTGCGAGTTGTCCTTCGAACCGTCGTCGACAAAGATGACTTCGTAGTTCGGATAATTGATTTTCTGGAGCGATTCCAGGCAGTCGCGCAATGTGCGCGCGCCATTGTAGCTGCAGACCACGATCGAGACCATTGGAAACGAGGCGAGCGGGAAACGTTCGCAGAGTGGACGCTCCGGATGGCTCAGGAACGGCTGCAGCGCGTAGTAACTTTTCTTCGGCGTGCGGTCTGTCTTGACGATGCCGAAGGCCCAGTCTGTGACGTCGATGCCGTCCGTGAACCATTCGTCCGTCCACGAGAAAATGATGGTGCCCGCGAGACCCGCCTTGAAGACGGTGTTCACATGCTGGCAGAGGAGTTCGGCCTGTTCCTCCTCGGGATGGCGGATCGTGTCCATGCCAAATTCGCTGAGGATCAGCGGTTTGTCTCCGGCGAGATTTTGCAGGCGACCGAGGTAATTGTTCAGGTCCTTCTGCTTGTGCAGATAAACGTTGTAGCTGTAAAAATCGACGTTCTTCGGGAGAACATATTCCGTTGGCGGGAAATTGGCGTAGGCGGCAAGCGCCCCGGCGTCGTGCTTCTTCACGATGCCCGCAAGCGAATCAAGGAACGCCTCCATGCGGTGCGAGCCGTACCAGCGGACGAGATCGGTCGGTATTTCGTTGTCGACAAAATAACCCATGATGGCGTTGTGGCCCGAATTGGCGATGACCGCCTCGCGAACATTATTGCGAATCGTTTCCACCGCGTCGGTATCGTCGAGGAAGAGCACTCGCTTGTGCCAGGGGATAGTCACCATCACGCGCAGGTGATAACGCTCCGCGAGATCCAAAAACCACCGGGGCGGCGTATGATAAATGCGCAGGACATTGATGCCGAGACCGACCATCAACTTGAAATCCTCCTCGGCGCGCGAGGGTGTGGGAAAGCAAGGTTCGCCGGGAGCTTGTGGGCGGAAGGGCCCATAGGTCACCCCTTGCAGATAAAACTTTCTATCTCCTTCAAAGAAAAATTTGGCGCGAACTTCCAGCCGCTTCATCGGTTCCATAACAACAAGGGGGTGAGTCTCTCGCACCTGAGCTCAACGTGCAAGAGAGAAGAAATGGGCTCAAAAATTGATCTTGTATTGGAGGCCCCTTGCCCCATGCTCCCGATTTTAGCGACCAATTATACCTATTACCCCTGACACCTGATTCCCCCCCCACCCCTGCCTCCATGAGCTCCCCTTCGGTGACCTCCCAGTTGGCGCGCGCCCGATTCCTCTCCCGGTACCCCCTCGTTGCGCTGCGCAAAATTTATTCCAGCCAGAAGAGTAACCTCATCGTGGCTGCAATCCTGTTTATCATCAAACAGTCGCCCCAGTGGATGCTGCCCGTGGCTACAGCCACCATCCTTGATCTGGTGACCGTCAAACCCGGAGAGACACCACATTATCTCTTTGGCATGAGTTCGGGGCAATACCTGCTGGCGGTCTGTATCTTCTATTTCGTGCTCATCGTCCAGAACGCACCGATGCACGCGCTCTTTATACGCTACCTCAGCCGGGCCGTGCGTTCGGTGCAGATGGAGCTGCGTCAATCGCTGGTTGTCAAGATGCAGCAGCTGTCCCTCTCCTTTCACGACCAATCCCGCCGCGGCGCGCTGCAATCCAAAATTCTACGCGATGTGGACAACATCGAGATGCTTTCCCGCAATGTCTATAATACGCTGCTCGGGAGTGTCGTGACGATGATCGCGGCCCTCGTCGCGACCCTGTGGACACAGCCGGTCGTGGCCCTTTATTTCCTCGTCGCCGTACCGGTTTCAGTGGTACTGATTCGCGCCTTCCACAAGACGGTACAAGAGACCCAGTCGGAATTCCGCCGCGAGGTGGAAGGCATGTCGGCGCAGGTCTCCGAGATGATCGACCGCATTCCCACCACCCGCGCCCACGGCTTGGAGACATGGGAAATTAATGCCATGGAGCAGCGACTGGAACGCATTCGCACCAAGGGCGAGAAACTTGATTTCACCACGGAATTGTTCGCCTCAAGCTCTTGGGTGAGCTTTCAGGTCTCACAGTTCGTCTGCCTGCTTTTCACCGCGTGGTTGGTCTATAAGGGCCAGATCACCGTCGGCGCGGCCATGATGTTCCACGGTTATTTCGGCATGCTCGTCGGCTCGGTCGGCGGCATCCTCGCCATCTGGCCGATCTTCCTGACCGGGGCGGAATCCATGAAATCCATCGGGGAAGTGCTGGAGGCTTCCGATGTGGAAACCAGCGACGGCAAGGCTTCCGTTCCGAGTGTACAAGGCGATTTCGTCTTCGATCATGTCACATTCCAGTATCCGACCCAAAAAGCACCTGCCGTGATCGATTTCCATGTGACGGTTCCCAACGGCCAGTGCATTGCGGTCGTGGGAGCATCCGGTTCGGGCAAGTCGACCCTGATGAATCTGATCATCGGTTTCTTGCGGCCTACCAGTGGGCGTATTCTGTTGGATGGCAAGGATCTGATAAATCTGAACATGCAGGAATACCGCCGCAGCATTGCCGTGGTACCTCAGGTGACGATTCTCTTCTCCGGCACTTTGCGGGAAAATATCACATACGGATTGACGAATGTGGACGAGTCACAGTTGCGCCGGTGCGTGACCATGGCCAACCTCGACGAAGTGGTCTCGCAGATGCCCAAGGGATTGGAGACCATCATCGGCGAACGCGGTGCAACGTTATCGGGCGGTCAACGCCAGCGCGTGGCAATTGCCCGCGCCATGTTACGCAACCCTCGCGTGCTCATCCTCGACGAGGCGACTTCGGCTCTCGATGTCTTTTCGGAGAAGGTGGTGCAGGACGCACTGACCCGATTGTTACAGGGACGCACGACATTCATCGTGGCGCACCGGCTTTCGACGATCCGGCATGCCAATCGCATTTTGGTCATGGACCACGGTAAGCTCGTCGAGTCCGGCGATCACGAATCCCTGCTCGCCGCCAATGGCGTTTATGCCCGCATGAACGCATTGCACGAACTCGCCGCAGCGACGGAGGGGTAGCGTCCTACGGGGCCTACTCCATCGGCATATTGTCCAACACTTCCGGCGGCTTGCCCGCCTTCAATTCCCGCAGCCATGTCAGCCACACACACGCCTCGTAGAGGACGTAGAGCGGCGCGGAAATCACGACGAGGCTGAAGAGATCCGAACTGGGTGTGATGCACGCGGCGATCACCACCACAATGATCAGGGCGTGGCGGCGGTACTCGACAAGGGAGGCATGCGGCAAGATGCCGAGGATATTCAGCAACATCAGCACCAGTGGAAATTCAAATGCCAGCCCTAAGCCCAAAAGCATCTGCACAGTGAAATCGATGTAATTGCTCAGCGTCCAGTTCGCCTGCACTCCCATCCATTTATTGTAGTCGATGAAGAACGCGAACGTTTGGGGCAGGACCAGAAAATAGCAGAACGCGATCCCGACCAGGAACAGCAGCGCTCCCGCAGTGAAGACGGGAGCGAGGTACTTCTTCTCGCGCGGCGTGAGGGCCGGAAGGATGAACCCCGCAATGAAGTAGAGAATGAAGGGCAGCGAAAGAATCACCCCCCCCATCATGCTGATCTGAATCTGAATGAAGAACGGGTCCGCGGGATGCAACACCACCGCGATGGTGGCCGGATCCTGCCCCGCTTGACGCAACGGCCACTCCAGCACATCGAGCAACTCCTTCGTGTAGATGAAACAGAGGGTAACTCCAATGGCGAGCGCCAGTATGGACTTTACCACGACCCAGCGCAGGTCATCCAGGTGCTCCATGAAAGGCTTGGCATTCGGGTCGCTCATACAAGTGAGCGTAGTTTTTCATACTCACGGCAAAGCGCAAGAGAGGAGAATGAGGGGAAATACTTCACTCGATCGTACAAGAACAGGGGTTTACTCTTCATGGAATGGTGTGTCACTGGGGAGCAAAGTATCACGCATTCTTATACTTAACTTGGATGAAGTTGTGCCGAGTAAAAATGGGAAGTGGAAAACGCCGGCCCGTGGGCGACCACAAAAGGAGGGGAATTATGCTCGAGCATTTTAAGGGATCAAAACTCAGCGCCAAACTTTTCACCATGACGGGAGTTTCAGCCGTCATTTTTCTCGCCTATGCGCTTCTGTCTAATAACACACTGAGTCTGCTCAAGGTCAACGGACCGGTCTACGCCGAGATTATTCAGGGAAAGGATTTGGTGGCGGATATTCTTCCACCGCCGGAATACATCATCGAATCCTATTTGGTATGCTTGCAGGCGCTCGGAGTCAAAACCGCCGAGGAACAAAAAGCTTGTGCGGAACGCCTGGTCGGCCTGCAAAAGGATTACGCAGATCGACACGAGTTTTGGACCAAGGAGTTGGCCGAAGGGGAAATGAAAACCATTTTACTGAAAGACTCTTATGAGCCCGCGCAACGATTCTATCGACTGGTAAATGAATCGTTCCTCCCAGCGCTGCGGGCAGGAGACAAAATTCGGGCCACAGCCCTTGCCTTCGGAGAAATGCAGACTGCTTATGAACAGCACCGAAACGCGATCGACCGGGTCGTGGCAATGGCCAACGACCGGAATTTGAAAACGGAGCGACTGGCCGCCGGATTGGTCGCCCGCCGATCGGTCTGGCTGATTTTTATCGCGGTGGGCGGCATGGCCGTGGCGGTCTCACTCGCTTGGTTTATCCAGAAATTGATCATCTCATCGCTAAGCTATGCGAGTATATCGCTCGGGAAGGGAGCGCATGAAGTAGCGGAAACAGCCTCGCAGTTGTCCGCCTCCAGCCAATCTCTCTCTCAAGGAGCGAGCGAACAGGCATCCTCGCTCGAAGAAACCAGCTCTTCGTTGGAAGAAATGTCGGGCATGACCCGACACAATGCGGAGGATGCCCGCATGGCCTGCGAGATGTCGCAGCAATCCCGGCAGACCATACAGGAGAATGTCCGGCAAATGGACGAGCTCAAAAGTATCGTCGGAGAAGTGCGGCAGTTTTCGAAGGAAATGAGTACCTCGATGGAGGCGATCAAGGAATCCAGCGATGCCATCAGTGCCATTATCCAAACCATCGATGGCATTGCCTTCCAAACCAATATTCTGGCGTTGAACGCGGCGGTGGAGTCTGCCCGCGCGGGTGAAGCCGGGGCCGGCTTTGCCGTGGTGGCGGACGAAGTACGCCATCTTGCCAAACGAAGCGCAGAAGCGGCCCGGCAAACTTCCAGTATCATCGAAGAATCCATCCGGCGTGGCGCAGCGGGAGTACGTGTGAACGAAAAAGTGGTGCGGAGCCTAGGCTCCATCGAAAACAAGGCGCAGGATGTTGAAGCGGGACTCAAGCGCATGATGGAACTCTCCGAGCGTGTGGATCGACTCGTGATGGAAATTGCCCACGGCTCCAAGGAGCAGGCGCAAGGAATCGAGCAAATCAGCGGTGCTGTTCAACAACTGGACAAAGTAACGCAGACGAACTCTTCCGAATCCGAACAAACCGCCCAAGCAGCGGAAGAACTCAGTGTTCAGTCCGTGGAGTTGAAGCAAACGGTGGATGTCTTATGTCGATTGATTCATGGCGCAAGCCGGGATCTCTCGCAATCTGAAGCGGTGAACTCGGGCGGTTCGGGTGGAACGATCCGACGTCGTCAGTCCCTTCAGAATAGGCCAGAATTGGCCGCTTGTTAGGGGCGAGGCACCTCTCTACAGCGCCTGACTGCCCGGCAGCACAAACCGGACGGGACGGAGCCCCAGCGCACGCTCGGCAGTAAAGGCGGCCTTGGCTTCCCGCTCGGCGATGGCCGTGGTCTTTTTGTACTCGGCCAAGCGGACCATCGTGAAATGAAACAAAACCAGAACAGCAATAGTGGCCAGGACTTTCCAGAGGTCATTTGTTTTCATGCATACTGTTTAGTATAATACTGTTTATATGTCAACTAATTATTTTACGCACGGCTGACACCTCTCCGCCAGAGCCCCAGGGGGAGATGCCTTGCCCTTTCGCCTTGCGTGGAATCGAAATCGTCGCAGAATCGGCCCATGAACCGTCGGGACTTTCTTCTCGCGTTGGCTGCGGCCGGAACTTCCTCTCTGGCCCCCTCCTTATCGCAGGCGGCACCCGACGCGCTCGGTCAACCCCTACCGAAACGCAAGCTCGGAGCGAATGGCCCAGAGGTAACCTGTCTCGGCCTCGGCGGTTACCACATCGGCTGGACGACGGAAGCCTTGGCGCAAGCGACCATCGAGGCGGCGCTGGCGGAAGGCATCCGCTTCTTCGATACCGCAGAGGCGTATGGCCCGCGGGTGAGTGAGGAGCGTTACGGAAAATATCTGACACCCAAATATCGCGACTCCATTTTCCTGATGACGAAATCCGAAGCGAAAGACGCCAAGACCGCGCGCCTGGCCATAGAGGGATCACTCTCCCGATTGAAGACAGACGTCATCGATCTGTGGCAGATGCATATGCTGTCCTCGCCCGAGGATGTCAATCAACGGCTGGATGGCGGTGTGCTCGAGGAAGCCCTAAAGGCAAAGAAGGAAGGAAAAATCCGGCATCTGGGTTTTACCGGGCATGCGAGTCCCTATGCACATGTGAGAATGTTGCAGCGCCTCGGCAATACACTGTCTCCCTTCACGGCCACTCAATTTCCCGTCAGCCCGGTCGACGCCGCCGCTCAGCACAGCTTCATCTCCAACGTCCTGCCTGCCGCACAGGAGAAGCAAATTGGCATCTTGGCCATGAAGACGCTGGCCGATGGTCGTTTCTTTGCATCGAAGACGATGAATGAGAAGGTAACGTGGACGACGGCGGACCCGATTGTGCCGAACGTCCTCTCCATCGCAGATTGCATCTACTTCGCCCTGTCTTTACCTGTTTCCGTGCTCATCACCGGGGCGGAAAAACCGGAATACGTTCGCGAAAAAGCGGAACTCGTCCGTCGATTTCAGACGCTGAAACCCGCCGATCGTCAGAGGCTCATCGAAAAGGTGGCACGATTTGCGGCAGCAGGCGAAGTGGAGTATTACAAGACCAAGCCGCTGCGGGGTTAGAATCGTTTTCGTCGTCCCACCACCTCTTAACTATGAAATCATTCCGAAAAGAACTCTGGTTCGAAGTACCGAAACGCCGTCAACTCCTCAACATCACGCCACAAGTCGAAGCCGCCCTGCGCGAAAGCGGCATTCAGGAAGGCCTGTGTCTCGTGAACGCGATGCACATTTCCGCCTCGGTTTTCATCAATGATGACGAATCCGGCCTGCATCAGGATTTCGAAGTGTGGCTCGAAAAACTCGCACCCGAAAAACCCTATTCCCAATACAAACACAACGGCGCGGAGGACAACGCCGACGCCCACCTCAAACGCACCATCATGGGCCGCGAAGTGGTCGTAGCGGTCACCAAGGGCGAACTCGACTTCGGCCCGTGGGAACAAATCTTCTACGGCGAATTCGACGGCCTGCGCCGTAAGCGCGCCCTGATCAAGATCATCGGTGAGTAGTCCACACGAGTAAACGCGCTTGCCGTGGGTCATAGAGCGCGCCACAATCCCGCCCATGAACTGGCGTCAATTTACCTTCGTCGTTGCGGGGGGCATCGTCATGGTGGTCTTCGCCCAACTCTGGTTCAGCAATTACGTCGTGCCCGTGCAGGAAGCACGGCAGAAAAGCGCTCCCCAAAATTTGCCGCCACCCGTTATCGAACGCGCCGAAGTTGTCGTCTCCGAATACACCATTGAGGAACTGGACTCGTACCGCTGCCTCGTACGCTATGTCGTCTCCAATCCCGGAGAAAAGGCGGCCCACAATATCCGCATCACAGTTCGTCCATGGAAGAAGGTTGTCCCCCGCGATATGGAATATGACCCTGCCAGTGGTGATCCTCCTCCGCTGGAGCCCAGCGACTCCCTTCGGGCCAGTAGCAAGCTTGATACCATCGCCACTTTGAAACCGCATGAAAGCGTGCGACGTGAGCTTACTTTTGACCTGCCCAACGGCGCCAACGACCCACTCCCTCCCCGCGTGCAATACAAGGAAACATTCCAGATCGAATTCGACGCTCCCTAACTCCCGCCCCTTCGCATCATGATCCGTTCCCTTCGACTGAAAAATTTGGCCCTCGTCGATGACCTCCTCTGGGAGCTCGGCCCCGGCTTTAACATCCTCACTGGTGAAACCGGCGCCGGCAAATCCATCCTCATCGACGGCCTCAATCTCCTACTCGGCGAGCGCGCCGACAAGACCCTCATCCGCACAGGCGAACAAGCCTGCACCGTGGAAGCGGACTTCGCCATAGAAGACAAGCACCTCGCCCGCGAGATCAACTCCGTGCTCGAAGAAATCGGCGCCGAACCTTGCGAAGACCACACCCTCCTGCTCAAACGCACCTTCACGGCCACCGGCACCAACAAGCAATTTGCCAATGGCAGCGCCGTGACGCTTCAAGGCCTCAAGAAATTGGGCGACCTCCTCGTCGATGTGCACGGCCCGCACGATCACCAATCGCTGCTCCTGCCCCAACGTCAGACGGCCGTGCTTGACGCCTACGGCAAACTCACCCCCCCATTGGAAGCCGTCCAGTCCGCATGGGATTGCCTCCGCCAGATCCGGCAGAAACGCGAATCGCTCCAACTCGATGAAGCCACCCGCGCGCAAAAAGTGGATCTCCTCTCCTTTCAAGTCAAAGAAATCGAAGGCGCCCAGCTCAAGCCGGGCGATGATGAAACCGTTGAACGCGATTACAAAATCGCCAGCAACGCCCGTCAACTCATCGAGCTGGCCGGCACCATCACCGGATTCCTCAGCGAAAGCGAAAACTCCGTCCTCTCCCAGCTCGCCCATGTCGAACGCTCCCTCGCCGCCTGGCAAAAGATCGATGGCAGTCTTGAGGAAACCGCCGCGCTCAATCGCTCTGCCATTGCCCAGCTCCAGGAACTCGCCGCCAGCGTCACCGAACGCATCGAAAGCGTCGACGCCGACAGCGGCACGCTCAATCAACTGGAAGAACGCATCAACCTCATCCAAAAACTGAAAAAGAAATACGGTCCCACCCTCGCCGAGGTCATCACCCACGGCGAACGCGCCGCCGATGGACTCGCCAGCCTGCAATCCAGCGACGAAACCCTCGCCAAACTCGCGGCCGAAGAAGTCGCCGCGCAAAAAGCCTTTGATAGTGCTGCGCAGAAACTGAGCGCCGCCCGCAAAAAAGCCGCCGCACCGCTCGGGGAAAAAATTCAAAAAGAACTCCGAGGCCTCGGCTTCTCCAAAGCACTCTTTCGCATCGATGTCACCCCCCTCACCGAAGCCGGCCGGGATGGCATCGATCGCATTGAGTTTATTTTCGCCCCCAATGTCGGCGAGGAACCACGCCCACTCCGCGCCATTGCCTCCAGCGGTGAAATGGCCCGCGTGATGCTGGCCATCAAAACCACCCTAGCCGAAGTCGACGAAGTTCCCGTCCTCATCTTCGACGAAATCGATGCCAATGTCGGCGGCGAAACCGCCACCCAGGTCGGCAAGAAACTGCGCGGCCTCGGCAACTCTCATCAAGTACTCTGCATCACCCACCTCCCGCAAGTCTCCGCGCAGGGACAGCAACATTTCGCCGTCGCCAAGAGCGTGCGTCAAAACCGTTCCGTGACGGAACTGACCCGCCTGACCGATAAGGAACGCATCAAGGAAATCGCGCGTATGCTGGGTGGTCAAACCACCAAGTCTCTCGCACTCGCGGAGAGCCTGTTGCAGCAGGGGTAAGAAAGTTCGATATGGATGGAGCTCCTTCTATGAGCCTGTCATATACGGACAGATCTCTAGGCTCAGTCGATAGCACCTAATTCGTAAATTCGTCTTCGAATTTCTCACTTCGGCTCCGCTGCGGCGCAGCCAGACCAGGCGCATTCTTCGGCGAACCCTCACCCTGTCCCAAGCTACTCGACGGGCTTGAATGCAAATCCTTCGCCAGCTTGCGACTTCCCCGCACCAATTCTTCCAACAGGGCGACGACATGGTTCAACTCCATGGACTGTGCATTTAACTCTTCCGCCGCCGCAGCAGTTTCCTCGGCACTGGCGGCATTACCCTGAGTCACCTTATCCATTTGATTGAGAGCAATGCTCACCTGACTGATACCCTCGCTCTGCTCCTTGCTTGCGGTCGTGATCTCCGCAATCACTTCATCCACCTGCGAAGCCTTGTTGACAATCGCTTCGAGACTCACGCTGACCTGCTGCGCGGTCTTGTTCATATTTTCCAGATCTTCAGCCACCTTTTGCGTGACTTCCATCCCCTTGCGGCTGCTATCACTCGACTCTTTGATGATGCGAGCCGTTTGTTTGGCGGCCTCCGCACTGCGTTGAGCCAAGGCTCTCACCTCGTCGGCCACCACGGCAAACCCTGCGCCCGCCTCGCCGGCACGCGCTGCTTCCACAGCCGCATTAATCGAAAGAATGTTAGTCTGGAAGGCAATCTCATCGATTGTCTTCATAATCTGCGTGATTTCTCCACTGGAAGATTCGATCTTGTCCATGGCCACACGCAATTGTTCGGACGAATGCCCCACCGCCTGCATCGCATGACTCATGGTATCAATATCACCCGTCGCTTTACGCGCCGCATTGCTGGCATCCTCTGCCAATTTCTTCGCGCTTTGCGAATTCTCCGCATTGCGCTTGGTCATGCTGGTCATCTCCTCCATCGATGCGCTTGTCTGCTCCAGGGAGGCGGCCTGCTCGCTCGCACCAGATGCCAGATGCTGGCTGGCGGATGACACCTGATTCGAGGCCGCTACAGTCTCCCGGCTGCAAGAGCCGAGATTTTCGCAGATGGTGCTCACCTCGTGCGAAATCCGACTCGAGATCAGATAAAAACAACCCGCCGCCACCAGCGATGCCACCACCACCAGCATTAACTGGAACTGGATGGAGCGATTGATCAGATTATTTACATGATAGACCGAGCCCATGTATTCATCTTCATAGGCACTCACGCCAATGACCCAATCCCATTGCGGAAAGTACGTGAAATAGGCGATCTTCATTCGCGGTGCCGTCTCACCACTATTCTGCCACGGATAGTATTGCGAACCCACCTCACCCGATTTCAAAACCAGGGCTTTATCTATAATCTCCTTGATGAATAACGTACCGCTGGAATCTTTCGCCCCGTAAATATTCTCGCCATCACGTTTGCCCTGATAGGAGATCACATACTTGCCCTTCGCCTCACCCTTCGCATTCAACACGAAAATATAACCACTCTTGCCGATCTTGCGGGCGATGATCGATTCCCGCAATTGCGTGGACGCCGTCTTCTCCGGCACCCCCACATAGAGAATACCGATGATCTTTCCATCCGCATCCGACAGCGGTTGATAGGCCGCCAAGTACCATTGATCCACCACAAAAGCGCGCCCTACAAAGGTCTCGCCCTTCAGCACCTTCGCAATGACCGGATTCGGCGCGCCGTCCGGATTCACCGCAGGAATATAGGTGCCAATCGCCCGCTTCCCATCCGCCTTCACCACACTGGTCGCGATCCGCAGCATATCGCCCTTGTCATTCATCCTCTGAAAGATGGTGGCTGTATCCCCCGTAACCCGGTGTACGTCGTCCACGACTGGCACATTGACCGCCGTATCATCCACCTGTCCCAGCCAGCTTTCCTTCAAATAGACCTTGGGCAAGGTCACCGACTGCGTACTTTTGTCGAATTGATTCACCGCCGTCCAGCTCACGGTCTCACCCGCGTTCACACGAATCGGCCCATGACGTTTCAACTCCGCATCGGCCATGGAAAGAATCTTCTCCAACTCTTCGTTCAAAAGCTTGTAGGCAACCTTTGCCTGGTCTTCCACAGATTGGGCCAAGTGCGTGTAGTCGTCCGAACTGAGCTTTAGCACCGATTGCGTGACATCCTTCTTGATGTCCGTCAACTGGTACCACGTGACCAAAGCCGCCAATAGTACCGGGATGATCGTGATTAAAATGCCGGTGCTAATTAATCGGAACTTCAAACTACTTTTCTTCATAATCCCTCATGACCAAACGCCATTCCCTATTTTTGCTAGTATAGCCGTAAAAATAGTTACGTTGGCTTACGTAACTCCCTATGTAATGCGTTCGACACAATTGCCACTTAGCTTAGGAAAAAGCATTGAATCTGAAGGGAAATTCATCATCAAACCCTGTAAAAACGAAAAAGCCGTGATGGATGACTCCATCACGGCTTTTTGCAAGCAACTCTGAGATTAAGACTTATTCAGCCTTTTTCTTGGTTGTCTTCTTGGCGGGCTTTTCCGCAGCGGCTTCCGTCGCGGGAGTCTCCGTCTTGGCTTCGGCCTTTGCAGGAGCCTTGGCCACGGGGGCTTCGATGACAACGTCGGTCCACTCAATGAACGCCTCGAGGGCGGCATCCGTAGTGCGATTACCGAGCTTGATAATGCGGGTGTAACCGCCCTTGCGTTCCTGGAACTTGGGAGCGATTTCCTTGAAGAGCTTGCTCACCGCGCTCTCATTGCCCAGCTTGGCAATGGCGAGACGGCGATGGTGCAACGTCCCCTTCTTGCCGAGAGTAACAATCTTCTCAGCGAGGGGGCGGACTGCCTTGGCCTTGGCCAGGGTGGTCTTGATGCGGTTATGTTGAATGAGGCTGACGACAAGGTTGGCCAGCAGCGACTCACGATGTTTGGTCGTGCGTCCGAGCTTGCGAATTTTAACGAGGTGACGCATACAGGGATTATTCCGGTTTTACTTCGGCGGGAATGTCGAGCAGGTTGGTGTCGAATTTCATACCGAGGGACAGGCCGAGTTGTTGCAGCTTGTCCTTGATTTCGTTGAGCGACTTCTTGCCGAAGTTGCGATATTTGAGCATCTCCGCCTCGGTCTTCATGGCGAGCTGTCCCACCGTGGTGATGTTGGCGTTGTTCAAGCAGTTGGCCGCGCGGACCGACAACTCGATTTCGTTGACACTCATGTTCAAAAGCTTCTTGAGCTTGGTGTTCTCCTGGCTGACGGCCGGAGCGGCTTCCTCGAATTCAATCGGTTCCTTGTCAAAGTTGACAAAGATGTCGAGGTGATGGCGAAGGATCGCCGAGGATTGCAGAAGCGCTTCGTCCGGGGTCAGGCGACCGTCCGTCCACATTTCGAGGACGAGTTTGTCGTAATCCGTGCGCTGGCCGACGCGGGTGTTTTCCACCGTGTACTTGACCTTGCGCACCGGGGAGAACAGCGAGTCAATCGGGATGACGCCGATGGACTGTTCCGGGCCCTTGTTGTGTTCGGCGCTGCAGTAGCCGCGGCCGACGCGCACCTGAAATTCGGCTTCGAAGCGCTGCTTCTTGTCGAGGGTGCAAATCAGTTGATCGGGGTTGAGCACTTCCACGCCTGCGTCGAGCTTGATGTCGCCAGCAGTTACAGCACCCTCCTTGTTCACATTCAGGAACAAGGTGCGAGGTTCGCGGTTGGGAAGCTTGAAGAGGATCTTCTTGAGATTGAGAACGATGTCGGTGACGTCTTCCACGACACCCGGCAACGTGGCAAATTCATGCTGCGCGCCTTCGATCTTCACATTGATGATCGCCGCGCCTTCCAGCGAGGAAAGCAATACGCGACGCAGGGAATTCCCCATGGTGTGGCCATAACCGGCCTCGAACGGTTCTGCCACGAACTTGGCGTAAGTGGGAGTGGCGCTCGCCTCGTCTTTTTGGAGACGATTCGGCATTTCGAAACGACCTAAACGAATTGGCATTTTTCTCCTTCGACCGGGTTACCCTGATTCGGCCAGCCTAGCCGACGTCGGACCAACGGTCATTGTTTGGTATCTCTTGGTTTCAATCTGCGGCCGATACCGAAATCGCAGACTGTGGTTAAAAGCGGCTGCCGTTTAAACACCGCAAGGCGCTTGCGGGAAGCGCCTTGTTTCGGGTGCCCTACGTCAGGCAATTGGCTTATCGGGAATACAATTCGACGATGAGCTGCTCGTTGACGATCGGCGCGATCTCTTCGCGGGACGGAATGCGTTTCACTTCGCCCTTGAAGTTTTCCTTGTCCTGCAGCAGCCAATCCGGAATCGGGGCAATCTGCGTGGCATCGAGGCCTTTGGTGGCCAGTGCGCGGGACACGGCCGCTTCGCGGACGGTGATGATATCGCCCACCTTCACATTGTAGCTAGCGATGGTGACCTTCTTGCCGTTGACGCGGATATGGCCGTGACCGACCATCTGGCGCGCGCCGCGACGGGAATTGTTGAAGCCCAGACGATACACCACGTTATCGAGACGGGTTTCGAGAAGTTGAAGGAGCTTTTCGCCCGTGATGCCACGACCGCGCAAGGCGATCTCAAAATAGCGGCGGAACTGACGCTCAAGAATACCGTACATCAAGCGCAGCTTCTGCTTTTCGCCCAACGCCACGGCGTATTCAGATTGTTTGCGGCGGCCCTTGTCGCCATGAACTCCCGGAGGATAATTCTTGCGTTCGAGGGCTTTGGAGGGACCAAAAAGCGGAACACCGTAGCGGCGGCTCTTCTTTGTGCGGGGACCAGTATAACGTGCCATAGGATCGAGTAGTAAGGATTGAGTGGATTACACGCGGCGTTGTTTGCGCGGGCGGCAACCGTTGTGCGGGACGGGGGTGACGTCGGTAATCGAAGTCACTTCGAGGCCGATGGCCTGCAGGGCGCGGATGGCCGATTCACGACCGGTCCCGGGACCCTTGACCTTGACGGAAACTTCCTTGAGCCCGTGGCCCATGGCCTGGCGGGAAGCGTCCTGCGCGACAACCTGGGCGACGTAAGCGGTCGACTTCTTCGAACCGCGGAAACCGCACTTGCCGGCGCTCGACCAACCGATGACGTTGCCGTTCAAGTCGGTGATCGTAACCAAGGTGTTATTGAAGGTGGCCAAGATATTGGCGATACCCACGGTGATGTTCTTGCTGCCCTTGGCTTTTACAATCTTGGGCTTCTCCATGTCGTTCGGATCGAGCGACAGGCTGGTGGAGATTGCCTCCGCCGGTTTGACTTCGGCGGCGGGCGCTTTCTTCGCTTCGGACTTTTCGGCCTTGGGCGCTTTAGCGGGTTTAACTGCGGGTTTCTCGTCTGCCATAGAAATGTCTCGTTTACGGATTGATGATAGGATGCGTCAGCCTATGCGTTGTTATTTGGCTGCCTTCGCATCTTTGCTGCGTTGGACGCCGACGGTCTTGCGCGGTCCCTTGCGGGTACGGGCATTCGTGCCAGTGCGCTGACCGCGGACAGGGAGGCCGCGACGATGGCGGATGCCACGGTAGCAGTTGATCGCCTGCAGGCGCTTCAGATTCTGTTGGAGCTCGCGGCGAAGATCGCCTTCGATGACAAACTTGTTTTCCTGGATAACCTGAATGATGCGGTTCAATTGCTGATCGGTCAGCTCTTTAGCGCGAACGTTGGGGTCGATTTCGGCCTGCTCGAGAACGAGCTTGGCGCGGGCCGGTCCGATGCCATAAATATAAGGCAGGGAGGCTTCGATCCGTTTGTCACCGGGGATATCAATACCGAGAAGACGTGGCATATGCGTGTATTACGTGGATTAGCCCTGACGCTGTTTCAAGCGCGGGTTCTTTTTGTTGATGATATAAACGCGCCCCTTGCGGCGAACTACCTGGCAGTCCGCGGTGCGGCGTTTTACTGAAGCTCGTACTTTCATAATTTCTTCTTTTCCGTTACTTTTTCACTGCGTCGCAATATCCGGCCACGACTCAGGTCGTAAGGGCTGAATTCTACAACAACTTTGTCGCCTGGCAAGACCTGAATGAAGTTTAATCGCATCTCGCTCGACAACCGCGTTATCACGCGGTGCCCGTTGGCCAGCGCCACGCGGTAATTCAAGCTCGGCAGCGCTTCGACAACGCTTCCTACGACTTCGATTCTGTCGTCCCCAGGCATGTCAAAATTTCCGGTTCGTCCTCCGTTATTAATACTGTGTGCTCTACATGGCACGACGGCTTTCCATCCGTCGTCACCACAGTCCATCCATCGGCCAGAATCTTCACCTCGGGTCGCCCCAGGTTCACCATCGGCTCGATACAAATCGTCATTCCGGCCTTCAGTTTTGCACCCGTCCCCGCGCGGCCGTAATTCGGCACCTGCGGTTCCTCATGCAACTGGCGTCCAACGCCATGACCGACAAATTCTCTCACCACCGAGTAGCCGCGCTTGACCACGTACTGCTCGATCGCCGCTGAAATATCGTGCACCCGGTTTCCCGCGCGCGCCTGGGCAATACCCACCATCAGCGACTCTTCCGACGCGACCAACATCTTGGCCACCGCCGGATCAATCTCTCCCACGGGGACCGTGATCGCCGAGTCCGAGACCCAGCCGTTCAAGATCAGACCTGCGTCAATCTTCACCACGTCGCCGTATTGGATGCGACGCGATCCGCCGATGCCGTGAACGACTTCCTCGTTCACCGACACGCAGATATTCCCCGGAAACCCGCGATAATTCAAAAACGGGCTCTTGCCACCTTTGGCCTTGATCAACTCCCCCGCCCGCACATCAATCTCGCGCGTCGTCACCCCCGGCTGTGCCATGCCGCGAAGCTCGTCAAGAATCGACCGAAGCGCATGCCCGCTTTGGCGCATGTGTTCGATTTCGGTTGCATTCTTGATCGGAATCACGGAACGGGAGGTCATTTCGAGTTAGGAAGCAGTGAGATGACCACCGCCGCCAGGATCAAAGCGGCCACGCCGATGTAAATCCAAATCATATGGCCATTGTCCAAGGACTGGCCCTGCGCGCCGACGCCGCCCATCGAGGTCCGGCCGCGAATGCGACCTTTCTTCAGGAAGCCATCATAATGACGCTGCAGCAAATAGGTCTCCATCTGACGCATCGTGTCGAGCATGACGCCCACCATGATCAGCAAGCTGGTGCCGCCAAAGAACTGCGCCGTGATGTAGGGAATTCCGAGCGTCTGGGTCGCCAACATGGGCAACACCGCCAGAACCGTCAGGAACACCGCACCCGCGAGCGTCAAGCGAGTCATGGTAAAATCGAGAAAATCTGCCGTCGGCTGGCCGGGACGCACACCGGGGACAAAGCCGCCGTGCTTTTTCAAGTCATCCGCAATCTGGATCGGATTGAACTGCGTCGCCACCCAGAAGTACGAGAAGAACAAGATCATCAACGTGTACAGCACATAATGAGTGACACCGCTGTTCAGCTCATGCGCCAGATCATTCACCCACGCCGATTGCGGGAAAAGGAATCCCAGAATCATCGAGGGGAACACCAAAATGGACTGCGCGAAAATGATCGGCATGACGCCCGCATAATTCACCTTTAGCGGCAGGAAAGACGTCTGGCCACCATACACCTTGTTCCCGCGAACCTGCTTGGCATACTGCACCGGAATCTTGCGCATCGCCTGGGTGATGGCAATCGTACCCGCGATGACCGCGAAGACAAACGCTAGCAAGACCACAAGCACCAACGGACTGACCCCTTCGCCACCGGCTGTCGGGAACACCTTCTGGAAACCCTGCACCAAGGCGGCGGGCAGGCGGGCGACGATACCGACAGTGATGACCATGGAGATACCGTTGCCGATACCCTTGTCGGTAATCTGTTCGCCGAGCCACATCAGGAGCATGGTTCCCGCCGTGAGACTCATCACACAAATAAAGCGGAAGGTCCAACCCGAGTCAGGCACCAGCTTCAAACCGAGCGTGGCTTCCACCTGCTCAATGCCGTTCAACAGCGGGATGCGACCGGGATGTTCAAAACCCACCGCGAACAAGTAGCCTTGGAACAAGCAAAGCGCGATGGTGAATATGCGGGTGTACTGATTGATCTTCTGGCGACCGCCCTCTTCGCGAGCCATCTTGCCGATGCTCGGAATCACCGCCGTCAGCAACTGCATCATGATCGATGCGCTGATATAGGGCATGATCCCCAGCGAAAAGATGGCGCAATTTTCCAAAGCGCCGCCGCTGAAGATATTGAACAGACCAATAATATTACTAGACCCACCCGACGATTGATCCACGACCGTCTTGAAAAACTCGCCGAGAACCGTCGTGTTGACGCCGGGGCAAGGGATCGCAGCACCAATACGCACGATGATGATCATCGCCAGCGTGAAAATCACACGCTGCCGAAGTTCGGGAATCTTAAACGAGTTGGTAAATGCCGATAGCATGAGGCTGGTCCGCTTGCGCGCCCTTTCAATCCCGGGTTACAACTATTTCTTGGCGGCCCGTGCAGCTTCGATGGTGGCAATGCGCGATCCGCGGGCCGGAGCGGGATGCAGCTTGAGCGGCACGATTTCAATCGTACCACCAGCCTTCTCTACCTTCTCGCGAGCACTGGCGCTGAGCGCGTGAACCTTAAGCGAAAGCTTCTTGGTGATGTCGCCACCACCGAGAATCTTGACGCCCGCCCACTTGCCGTCCACGAGGCCGGCCTTGCGCAGAACGGCTTCATCGATCACGCCCGTGACGTCCAGCTTTTCCAGCGAGGAGAGATTCACCGGAGCATAGTCGATCGTGAAGGCGGCGTTATTGAAACCACGCTTCGGGATACGACGGATGAGGGGCATCTGGCCGCCTTCAAATCCAAGACGGAGGCTGCCACCGGAACGGGCTTTCTGACCTTTGTGGCCCTTGCCGCTGGTTTTGCCATGGCCTGAGCTTTCGCCGCAGCCGAGCCGCTTGACGCGGTGAGTCGATCCGGGACGGGGCTTGAGAGTGTGAAGACGCATAATCGTGTTTCCTTAATACTTACCTGAATAATTTAATTGGCAGCTGCCGCAACGGCCGGAGCCTTGACCTTGATGGCCTTGCCACGCAGCTTGAAGATGGCCTCGCGCTGACGCAGTTGGCTCAACGCATGCAGCGTCGCCTTCACCACGTTCGCGGGATTGCCCGAACCGAGAGACTTGGCCAGGACGTCCTTGACGCCAGCCGCTTCCACCACGGCGCGGACGCCGCCACCAGCGATAATACCGGTACCGGGAGAGGCCGGACGGAGCAGCACACGGCCGCCACCGAACTCGCCAACCACTTCGTGGGGAATCGTCGCGCCCTTGAGCGAGACCGGTTCCAAATGCTTGCGCGCAGCGTCAGTCGCCTTGCGGATCGCTTCGGAGACTTCATTCGCCTTGCCGAAACCCACGCCTACTTGACCCTTGCGGTCGCCCACAACGATGAGTGCGCTAAAGCTGAAACGGCGACCACCCTTGACCACTTTGGCGCATCGGTTGATGTACACAACCTTCTCGACCATGTCGCTCTTGTCGCCTTCGCCTTGACCACGGTCATTGCGAGGGCGGCGTTGACCGCCACGGCGCTGTCCGCCACCACCGCGATTGTCGTTGCGGTGATTGCCATGGGCCGGAGCCGCAGACTTGGCTCCAGCAGGTGCGGAACCAGCCGGGGCGGCCGCAGGCGCGGGAACGTTCACTTCGGGGGCGTTATTTTCAGAAGCCATAATTAAAACTCCAATCCGCCCGACCGAGCTGCGTCGGCGAGGGCTTTCACTTTGCCGTGGTAGGTGAAACCACCGCGATCAAAGACAACTTTGCTGATTTTCTGAGCTTTGGCGCGCTCGGCGACCAATTTGCCGACTTCTTCGGCACCCTTGACGTTCGGGCGCAGCTTCGAAGCGACGAGACCTTTTTCCGTCGTCGACACACTCACCAGAGTCTTGCCGGCGTTGTCATCAATGACCTGGGCGCGGATGTGCTGCCCGGAAAAATTCACGCTCAGGCGCGGACGCTCGGCGGTTCCAGAAACCTTGTTGCGGATGCGCACGTGCGTGCGTTCGCGCTTCGCTTTGTTAGTTAAAATAGCCATAGTCGTTTACTTGCTCTGGGCAGTCTTGCCTTCCTTGCGGATGATGTGCTCACCGGCGTAACGGACACCCTTGCCCTTATACGGTTCCGGCGGATAGAAAGCGCGGATATCGGCGGAGACGGCTCCGACCTTCTGCTTGTCCGAACCCTCGACCAGAATGTTGGTCGCATCCGTGACGGTGATCTTGATGTCAGCCGGGATCTCGTAGTTGATCGGGTGGGAAAACCCGAGGTTCAACACGAGCACCTTGCCCTGAACGGCGGCTTTGAAACCGACGCCCTGAATCTCAAGCTTCTTGCTGAAACCCTGATCGGCACCGAGAATGTAATTCGCCAACAGGCTGCGGGACAAGCCGTGGAGCGCCTTGCTCTGGCGAGTCTTGCCTTCGTTGCTGACAAGAAGGTTCTTATTGTCCAGACGGGCCGCGATGCTTTCCGGCAACGTGTACGCTGCCTTGCCCTTCGGGCCTTCGATCTTCACGGTCGAGCCGTCAATGGCGACCTTGACTTTGTCTGGAATGGTGATGGGACGCTGTCCAATGCGTGACATAACTTTATATTAGTAGATGCTGAGCAGCAATTCGCCGCCGAGCCTGCGTTTCTTCGCTTCATGACCGGCCAGGACACCCTGGGAGGTCGACACAACCGACACGCCCATGCCGCCCAAAATATTCGGGATGTTATCGGCATTCACGTAACGGCGCAAACCCGGCTTGCTCAAGCGGGTGATGCTGACAATGGCGCGGCTTTTGCCGTTGCCCTTGAGCACAACCTTGAGCTGCGGCTTGGCCTTGTTTTCCGAAAGTACTTCCACGTCGGAAACATAGCCTTCCCGCTTCAGGATGTGGGCTACGTCGCTCTTCATGCGGGAATAGTTCGTGACTACTTCCGACTTGGCGCTACGGGAAGCGTTGCGGAGCGTGGTGAGAAAATCGCCTAAAGGATCGGTCTGCATATCGGTTACCAGCTGGCTTTCGTCACACCGGGGATTTCACCGCGCAGCGCCAGTTCGCGGAACTGGATACGGCTGACGCCAAATTTGCGCATGAAAGCGCGACGGCGGCCCGAGAGGCTGCAGCGGTTGTACTTGCGCGAAGAGAACTTCGGCGCCTTCTTCTGTTTAACAATCCAGGTGGTCTTGGCCATAACTTACTTATTTTTGGAGTTTGCGGTCGGAGAACGGCATGCCCAGGAGGGACAACAGTTCCTTCGCTTCTTCGTTGGTCCGGGCACTGGTGACGATGGTCACGTCAAAGCCCAAATTGCGTTTGATTTTTTCGAGCTCGATTTCCGGGAAAATCGACTGGTCCTTGACACCGAGCGTGTAGCTGCCACGGCCATCGAAGGCGCGCGGAGACACACCGCGGAAATCGCGGATGCGCGGCAATGCCGTGCGGATCAAGCGTTCCAGGAACTCATACATCGTGCGGCCGCGCAGAGTCACCTTGCAACCGATTTCCTGATTCTCGCGAAGCTTGAAATTGGCGATGCTCTTGGTCGAAACCGTCTTGATCGGCTTTTGGCCGGTGATCGACTGCACATCATGAATGGCGTCTTCCACAGCCACCTTCACATCCTGCGCCGAGCCGACGCAGCAGTTCACGACCACTTTTTCAATCTTCGGAACCTGATTGACGTTCTTGTAACCGCGGTTCTTGATCAGAGCCGGGATCACCTGTTCCACGTATTCTTTGTGCAGAGTAGCAGTTGCACTCATAGTCTTACCTGTTATTTCTTGGCCGCTTGCGCGCCGCCGTTGTTCTTACGAGCGTCGTAGCTTTCGGCCAGCATCACGTTGCTGATCGGCAGCGAACCTTCGCGTTCAATGATTCCACCCTGGGGGTTGTCCTGGGATTTGCGCTGCGACTTCTTGATGAGGTTCACGCCCTCAACCAGCACGCGGCTCTTCGCGCGCAGGACTTCGAGGACTTTGCCCCGCTTGCCGCGCTGCGTTCCAGCGATCACCACCACCACGTCGTTCTTCTTCACGTGGAATTTTTTCTGGGGTTCCAAAAGTGTATTCTTAGCCATATGTACCGTTTCCTTTCGCGCGCTTACACCACTTCCGGGGCGAGCGAAATGATCTTCATGAAATTCTTCTCGCGCAATTCGCGGGCCACCGGTCCAAAGATACGGGTGCCACGGGGATTGAGGTCCTTGTCGATAATGACAACAGCGTTGTTGTCAAAACGCACATAGGAACCGTCATTACGGCGGATCGGCTGCTTGGAGCGGACCACGACGCAACGAACCACTTCACTCTTCTTCACCGTGCCATCCGGGGCAGCTTCCTTCACGTTGGCCGTGATGACATCGCCGACGCGGGCGTAAAGCGTCTTCTTCCCAATCACACCGATCATCGTCGCGCGACGCGCGCCGGTATTATCGGCAACATCCACCCAAGAACGAATCTGGATCATAGCTGTATCTTTTCCTGCTTAGGCTTAGTGCTTGAGCACGCTTACCAGTTCCCAACGTTTCAGTTTGCTCAACGGACGGGTCTCACGGATCTTCACCGTGTCGCCGATCTTGGCTTCGCCCTTTTCGTCGTGAGCGTAAAATTTCTTTGTGACCTTCACGATCTTCTTGAAGCGGGCGTGCGGCACGCGGCGTTCCACCTTCACAACGATGGTCTTCGTCATCTTGTCGGAGACCACTTCACCGACGCGCTCTTTGACCACCGCTTTGGATTCCGGGGCTGTCTGGGTAGCTTCGCTCATATACTATTTCTTCTTTTCCGTTTTGGCAGCGGCCTTCGGGGTCCGGCTGGTCACTTTCAAGTTGAGGCGGCGTTCGCTCACAACCGTTTCGATCTTCGCCACGGTCTTGCGCAGGTCGTTCATGCGGCTCGGCTTTTCGAGCTGGCCGGTCTGCTGCTGCAAACGCAGGTTAAAATATTCCTGGCGCGCTTCGGCCTTCTTGGCCGCGAGTTCCGCGTCGTTCAAACCTCTCACATCGCTAATCTTCATCTTAGAACCTTCCTGCACGGGTGATGAAACGGGTGCGCAGCGCCAACTTTGTGGCGGCCAGACGCAGGGATTCCCGCGCCACGGCTTCCGGCAGACCGTCGAGTTCAAATAAAATGTTTCCGGGCTTCACCACGGCCACCCAGTATTCGGGCTGACCTTTACCTTTACCCATTCGGGTTTCCGGGGGGCGCGCCGTCACCGACTTGTCGGGGAAAATGCGGATCCACAGCTTGCCCTTGCGCTTCATGTTGCGGGTGAGCGCCACACGAGCCGCTTCGATCTGGACATTGGTGATCCAGCCACGCTCGAGGGTTTGCAAGGCGTAAGCGCCGAAGTCGATATTGACGTTGCGGGAGGCGAAGCCTTTGCGGCTGCCGCGCTGCGTCTTGCGATATTTAACGCGTTTGGGGAGAAGAGCCATAATCTCGTACCGTTTCTTGGTTCAAATGTTGAGGGTTAGGCCTGCACCGGGGCTTCGTCTTTGCGGCAGATCCAGACTTTGATGCCGATCTTGCCGGCGACCGTCATCGCTTCGGCAAAGCCGTAATCGATGTTGGCGCGCAACGTGTGGAGAGGCACGCGACCCTGACGGGTCTCTTCCGTGCGGGCGATTTCCGCGCCACCGAGGCGGCCGGAGCAACGAACGCGGATACCATCGGCACCCATGTCCATCGTCGTCTGCACCGTCTTCTTCATCGCGCGGCGGAAAGAAATGCGGCGTTCAATCTGGAGGGCGATGTTTTCCGCCACCAGCTGAGCGTCGAGTTCCGGATTCTTGATTTCCTTCACGTCGATCAGAACTTCGCGTTCCTTCGAGGTGAGGGCGCGAATCTCGTCCTTCAACTTGTCAAGTTCCGAAGCCTTGCGGCCGATCACCACGCCCGGGCGGGCGGTGTGAATGTTCACGCGAACGCGGTTGGACGCGCGTTCGATGGTCACCTTGGAGACGGCAGCGCCTTCCAGCTTTTTCTTGATAAACTTGCGGATCATCGCGTCCTCATAGAGGAACACGGGGAAATCTTTTTTGGAGGCATACCACATCGAACGCCAGTTGCGGTTGACGGCGACGCGGAAACCAATCGGGTTAACTTTTTGTCCCATAAATTTAGCTCTTAGCTCTAGGCGGTTGAACGCTTAGCTCTTAGCCTCCGGTTTGGCGGCTTCGGTCTTGGCGGCCTTCTTCGCTTTCTTTTCCTGTTTCAATTCCTGTTCGATGAGAATGATCTTGATGTGCGAAGTGCGCTTGCGGATCGGGCCCGCGCTGCCGCGCGCCTTGGGCTGGAACCGCTTGAACGTCGGGCCTTCACCCACGACCGCTTCCTTGATGAAGAGGTTCTGGGCCTTCAGGCGATTGTTGTTCTCGGCGTTGGCGATGGCGGTAGCCAGGGTCTTGCTGACGAGCCGCGCCGCCTTTTTCGGCGAAAAGCGTACCACGTCCAGAGCCAGCAATGCCGGCATTCCCTGGATTTCCCGCGTCACTTCCCGCGCCTTAAAGGCGGAAATGCGCGCAAATCTTGTAATTGCTTTCACTTCCATAATCAGTCCAACTCTTCTCGTTTTTTCTTTTCTCTCTCACGCGGGCAACTTCAGGCTGCCCGTTGTTTCTGGCGGCGTCTATTTTTCCGCTGCCACGGCGACTCGGTCGCCCACTTTTAAATTCGTTTTATCGACCGATGACAGGTCCACCAGCGCCGCGCTCAACTGCTCGCGTACGATGACCACCATCAACCGTCCGATCACTTTCTCATTGCGGATGACCCAAAATGGCATCCCTTCCTTCACCCCTTGGCTCTTGCCTAGGTTGATGACGACGGTCTTCAATTCACCATTAAGGTCGACGATCTTACCATCTTTGAGCGAGGTGCCAATAGGAATCGATCCCTGACCTCTCCCCTCGAGCACGCTTTTCGCCATTCGCACGGCGACTTCGTACTCGGCCCGCTTCTGCGGGTTGAGCTGCTGCGCGTCGCGAATCAGGTCTTCGCTGGTCGCCAACAGAATCTCAAGTGCCTTCGCGCTTTCGCGTCGCTTTTGCTCGCACTGGTAGGCCTCTTTGACCGCTGCCAGCACTCGCTCCTGCAACCGCTTTTCGTCCACCGTCAGGGCATCCACCCCGAGGGCTTCGTAACGCAGCCGCTGCTCTTGATAAAGCTGCCGGAAGAAATCCGCCTCGGCGTTGGCCAATGCGACGCTCTCCGTCAACTGCTCGATCGTCTTCAACAGTTCCTCCCGCGAGTCTTTCACCCGCAGGACTGTCTCCGCTTTTCCATCCTTCAAAGAACGATTCGTCGGCGTCTCAGCGCCAACCGGACCAAGCACCAGGCTCAGCCCGAAAAATCCAACCAGCCAAATACGTCTACTACTTGGCAGCCTTTTCAGTGTGCTGTCCATGCTTGCGGAACGTACGGGTCGGCGAAAATTCGCCCAACCGATGTCCCACCATGTTTTCCGTCACGAACACCGAATTGAAAATCTTGCCGTTGTGCACCAGGAAGGTGTGACCGACAAAGTCCGGGGTGATCAGGGAACGCCGGGACCAGGTTTTGATCGGCTTCTTCGCCGTCGCGGCGCTCATCGCCTCGATCTTGCGCATCAGGTGATCATCAACAAACGGACCTTTTTTTAAGCTTCTGCCCATAACTCAATCTCTTTTTTCAGTAAGCCGGTTAGCTCTTCTTTTTGCGGCGTTGCACGATGAATTTGTTTGAAGGCTTGTACTTCGGACGAGTCTTCAAACCCTTGGCCAACTGGCCCCACGGCGACACAGGATGCTGACGTCCGCCACCACCCTTGCTCTTGCCCTGACCGCCACCGTTCGGGTGGTCAATCGGGTTCATCACCATACCGCGAACCGTCGGACGGCGTCCGAGCCAACGGCTGCGACCGGCTTTGCCGAGCGAAACGTTTTCGTGTTCAATGTTGCCGATTTGGCCGATCGTCGCATAGCACTTACCGTAGAGCTTGCGGATTTCACCGGAGGGCAGGCGGACCTGCGCATAACCGGCGTCGACCGACATGATCGTCGCGTTGCCGCCCGCAGTGCGGACGAGCTGACCGCCACGGCCGGGCATCATTTCAATATTGTGAATCGGCGCGCTCAGCGGAATCAATTCCAGCGGGAGCGAATTACCGATCTCGGGTTCAGCCTTGGGACCGCTTTCGATCGTCGCGCCCACCTTCAGCCCGAGGGGGGCGATGATGTAGCGGCGTTCATTGTCGGAATACTTCACCAAGGCGATGTACGACGTGCGGGCCGGATCGTATTCGATCGTCTCGACGACGGCCTTGACGCCATGCTTGTTACGCTTGAAATCGATGATGCGATAGCGCTGTTTGTGACCGCCGCCGATGTGGCGCGAGGTCAAACGACCGTGGTTATTACGGCCACCGGTCTTGTACAGGCGCTCTGTCAGGGGGGCGTACGGCTTGGATGCCGTGACTTCATCGAAGCTCGACAGTTCCGTAAACCGTTGGGACGGCGTCAGGGGGCGAAATTTTTTAAGTGCCATATGCTTGTGCTCCAGTGTCTTTAGACGAGTTCAATCTTCTCGCCAGCCTTCAGGGTGACAATCGCCTTCTTCCAGTCGGGCCGCTTGCCAAAGTGAGCGGTACGTTCCCGCTTGACCTTGCCGCCAACCTGCAACGTGTTGACGCTGACAACGTCCTTCTTGAAGAGACTCTTGACGGCGTACTTGATTTCCTGCTTGGTTGCATCCACCGCCACCTTGAAGGTGTACTGGTTGTGCTTCTCGCTCAACGCCGTGCTCTTTTCGGTGACGCGGGTCGTCTTGATGATCAAAAATGGGTCGCGCATAGTATTCCTTTTAGTCCTGCAAACGCTCGGAGAGTTTCGCGAGGGCTCCTTCGGTCACAAGCACCTTGTCGTAGCGGAGCAACTGCTCGGCGTTGACATGGGCGCCAGTGGTGGTTTCGATCCGGGGATTATTCCGGGCCGCGAGATAAACATTCTGATCCGCCGTTTCCAGCACGATCAGCGCCGTGTCGCCCTTGCCGACGATCGGGCTGAGCTTCTTGATCAATTCCGCCGTCTTGGCCTTGGCCAGAGTCGGCTGTTCGATCACAAACACTTCGCCGTCGATCACGCGGGCGCTCAGAACCTTGCGGAGTGCGAGCTGCTTGACCTTCTTCGGGGTCTTCTTGGAATAATCGCGCGGCTGCGGTCCGAAGACCACGCCACCGCCACGCCACACGGGCGAGGAGGCATAACCGGAACGGGCGTTGCCGGTGCCCTTTTGGCGCCACGGCTTTTTGCCCGAACGATTGACCCCGGCCTTGCTCAGCGTCGAGTGCGTTCCCGCACGGCGATTCGCCTGGTAAGCCACCACGGTTTCCTGCACCGCCTGGGTGCCGATCCCGTTGGAGATCAATTCCACTTTAAGTTTACTGGCGGCGTCGGCCGCGGAAAGAGGAGTCGCTTTCATGTGATCTTATTTCTTGGCCTTGGAAGCCTTCATCGGGTTCTGCGGCTTGGAGTCTTGGACCTGAACCACCTTGGGCTGGCCCTTGATCGCGGTGCGAACCACCACGTAGCTGCCGGCGGCGCCGGGAACCGCTCCGCTGACGAGCAATACGTTGTCAGCTTCGCGAACCTGCACCACGCGCAAGTTCTGGACCGTCACGCGCTCGTCACCCATGTGACCGGGCATACCGTGATTCTTGTAAATGCGACCGGGAGTGGAACGTTCACCGATGGCGCCGTTACGACGGTGCGTTTTGCTACCGTGCGCGGCACCCTGACCGGCGAAGTTGTGCTTCTTCATGACGCCCTGGAAACCTTTACCCTTGGAGATGCCGATGACATCCACCAATTGTCCGGCCTGGAAGCGGGTGACGGTGATTTGATCACCGACCTTGGCTTCGTCGCCGTTGGTGCGGAATTCGCGGACGAACTTCTTAGGGGTTGCGCCCGCCTTCTTGAAGTGTCCGGCTTCCGGCTTGGAAACGCGCTTTTCCGTCGTGTCGAAGGCGCCGAGCTGGACGGAAGTATAACCTTCCTTCTCCTGGCCCTTGACCTGAAGAACGCTGTTGGGTTCCGCCAGAATGACGGTGACCGGCGTGATCACGCCCGTGCCGTCGTAGACGCGGGTCATCCCGATTTTTTGACCTAAAATGCCGATGCTCATATCTCGTTACAGTTAAAGTTGCCCGTACGGGACTAGATCTTGATGGTGATATCCACGCCTGCAGGCAGGTTCAGCTTCTTCAGTTCGTCCACGGTTTTCGCCGTCGGCTGAAGAATGTCGATGAGCCGCTTGTGCGTGCGCATCTCAAACTGATCCATGCTCTTTTTATCCACGTGCGGGGAACGGTTGACCGTGTAGCGCTCGATTTTCGTCGGGAGCGGGATGGGACCCGCCACCGTGGAACCGGTGCGCGAAGCGGTTTCTGCGATTTCCGTCGCTGCCCGATCGAGCAAGCGGTAATCAAAACCTTTCAAACGAATGCGTATGCGTGTGTCTGCCATAGACTATGCTTTCTTTTTGTCGCCTTTTTTGTCGACGATCTGCGCGACAATCTGCGCAGGCACCTGTTCAAAGTGCGACGGCTCCATCGTATAGGCCGCACGGCCCTTGGACATGGAACGGATCGTATTGACGTAACCGAACATTTCCGACAGCGGAACTTCCGCGTGGACGAGCGAAGTCTTGTTCTTCGCCTCAACATTCATGATCTTGCCGCGGCGGCGGTTCAAGTCGCCGAGGATGTCGCCCTGATATTCATCAGGCGTCGACACTTCGACCTTCATCATCGGCTCCAACAGAATCGGGCTCGCCTTCTTCATCGCGTCCTGCACGGCAAAAATGGCCGCCATCTTGAACGCGAGTTCGTTCGAGTCGACTTCGTGGTAGGAACCATCCAAAATATTGACGGTAACGTCGATCACCTGGGAGCCGTTGACCACGCCGTTGAGCAGCGCTTCTTCAACACCCTTTTTACAAGGTCCGATGTATTCCTTCGGAATGTTACCACCGACGACCTTGCTTTCAATGACGATACCCTTGCCGCGCTCGTTCGGGATGATTTCGAGAATGACGTGACCGTACTGACCACGACCACCCGACTGCTTGACGAGCTTGCCTTCGCCACCGGCCGACTTCGTGACGGTTTCACGATAGGCGATCTGAGGCGCACCGGCGTTGGTTTCCACGTTGAATTCGCGGCGCAAACGGTCGCAAATAATGTCGAGGTGAAGTTCACCCATGCCCGCGATGATGGTCTGACCAGTCTCTTCGTTGGACTTAACCACGAGAGTCGGATCTTCTTCGACCAAGCGACCGAGACTGTCGCCCATCTTTTCGCGATCACCCTTGGTCTTCGGCTCGATGGCCATCGAAATGACCGGCTCGGGGAAGGACGGGGGTTCGAGAATCACGTCGAAATCTTCGATGCAAAGCGTATCACCCGTCTTCACATCCTTGATGCCCACGATCGCGGCGATGTCACCGGCGTACACGGTATCAAGTTCTTCGCGCTTATCGGCCTGGATCTGCACCAAACGGGAGATACGGTCGCGCTTGCGCGTGCGGGGATTGTAGACGGTCGTACCCTTGTTCAACACGCCGGAGTAGACGCGGAAGAACACCAGCTTACCAACGAACGGATCGCTCCACAGCTTGAACGCGAGCGAGCAGAACTTGGCGTTGTCGTCCGCAGGAACCGGAACCGGCTCATGCGTGTCGGGGTTCATACCCTTGGCCGGAGGAATATCCAACGGACCCGGGAGATAATCGATGACCGCGTCGAGGAGGAACTGCACGCCCTTGTTCTTGAAGGCGGAACCACCGACGACGGGGATAAATTCATTGGCGATCGTGAGACGGCGGATACCTTCCTTCAATTGCTTGGAGGTCGGGGTCTTTTCCTCGAGGAAAAGCATGCCGATTTCTTCATCCTTGTCCGCCACGGCTTCGATCAGATCCTTGAGAGCCTGTTCCGCCATCGGCTTCAGATCTTCCGGAATATCAACGAGCTGGTACGTGGAACCGACAACGTCGTTGTCCGAGTAGACAACCGCACGCTGATTCACGACGTCGATCTGCCCTTTGAGCTGATCTTCGGCACCGAGCGGAATGAGAACAGGCCAGGCATTCGCGCCGAGCTTCTCGCGCATTTCAGCGACAACGTTGTTAAAGTTCGCGCCGGTACGGTCCATCTTGTTGACGAACGCGATACGGGGAACGCCGTACTTATTGGCCTGACGCCAGACGGTTTCCGACTGGGGCTGAACGCCACCCACGCCGCAAAACACCGCAATGGCACCGTCCAAAACGCGAAGCGAACGCTCCACTTCGGCGGTAAAGTCCACGTGGCCGGGAGTGTCAATGATGTTGATGCGGAACTTCTGTCCCTCGTACAACTTGACGATCTTCTCTTCCTTGCGCTCGGGCCAGAAACAGGTCGTAGCGGCCGAGGTGATGGTGATACCACGCTCGCGCTCCTGCTCCATCCAGTCCGTCACGGTCGTGCCTTCATGCACTTCACCGATCTTGTGGACCGCACCCGTGTAGAAAAGAACGCGCTCCGTGAGCGTCGTCTTACCCGCGTCGATGTGCGCCGCAATACCAATATTGCGGGTACGCTCCATCGGATAGGGGCGCTTGGGGTTGTTGGGGTTCGTCGACATATAAATGATCAGTTAAAAAATTAGAAACGGAAGTGAGCAAACGCACGATTGGCCTGCGCCATCTTGTGCACGTCGTCACGCTTCTTGACGGAGCTGCCTTGACCGGTCGAGGCTTCCTTGATTTCGGACGCCAACGCCTTGCGGAGAGCGACACCCTTGCGCTTGGAGGCATAACCGACGAGCCAGCGCATCGCGAGGGCGAGCTGACGTTCATGCGGCACTTCCATCGGAACCTGATAGGTGGCACCACCGACGCGGCGGGATTTGACTTCGAGGCGGGGCTTCACGTTCTCGAGCGCCTTCGTCAGCACATCGAGCGGATTGCCATCCTTATTGGACTCGTTGACATCATCGATCGCACCGTAAACGATACGTTGAGCGGTCGATTTTTTACCCTGCTGCATGACAGCGTTGATCAAGCGAGCAACGACAGGGGACTCGTACTTCGCGTCCGGGATCATGCTGCGCTTTTCGGCATTGCGGCGTCTGGCCATAGTCTTGTGAAATTAAGGGTTAATGAGTTGCTAAATTATTTCTTCGCAGCCGCGGCAGCGCCCGCCTTGGGCTTCTTCACGCCGTACTTACTACGGGAAACGTTACGAGTGAGCTTGTTCGTGTTGCTCGGGCCCGCAGCACCGAGAGCGTCCAACGTACCGCGAACGATGTGGTAACGAACACCAGGCAAATCCTTCACACGACCGCCACGCACGAGAACAATCGAGTGCTCCTGCAAGTTGTGGCCTTCACCCGGGATGTAGGCAATGACTTCCTGACCGTTGGTCAAGCGAACCTTCGCCACCTTACGCAAGGCGGAATTCGGCTTCTTCGGCGTGCGGGTCATGACCTGCACACAGACGCCACGACGTTGGGGGGCACCCTTCAACGCGGGGGACTTCGTTTTCACAGTCACCTTACGGCGACCTTTTCTCACCAATTGGTTAATGGTAGGCATTGCCTGTTGTTCCTATTAAAATCTATCTATTTCTGGTTTCCCGCCCTGCCAGCATTCGAGGAAATAAAAACACGCCATTTTCATGGTGGCGTGCTTTCCTTGAAGCTCGCATGGAGGACGATCTTTCGACCGTCACACGCATCCTTCCTATGACTCCGTCCGACGAGACATTGACTCAGTCCGACAGGGCGCTAGTTCGCGCGGGATGGGCAGAATCGCAGAAACTCTAGGGCGTGCAAGCTTTTTTTACGATTTTTTTACAGAGAGTTTCGCGACACTCCATAAATAAAACTGTTCACGCCTCGGGCGCGCCCACACTTCTCCTTATGACGCCCCGGAAAGCTTCCGCAGCACCGCCGGGAAAAGCTGATGTTCCGCGACCTGAATGCGCGCGTGGAGCGATTCCGCCGTATCTCCCGGCAGCACTGGCACTTCGCTCTGGGCAATGATTTCCCCCTCGTCGACTCCCGCATTCACGTAATGCACGGTGCAACCGGCCTTCGTTTCACCGGCCGCGAGCGCCTGCTTCCACGCTTCGAGACCTTTGAATTTCGGCAGAAGCGACGGATGGATATTGATGATGCGATTCGGGTAGGCGTCGAGTAGCGGGGCCTTGACCACGCGCATATAGCCCGCGAGCACAACCCATTCGACCTCATGCGCTTTGAGGATGGAAACGAGCTTCTCTTCGATCTCCGGCTCGAGCTTGGTTTTGAACTTGCCCACGGGCAACGCCTCGGCCGCGAGACCGAACTTCCGCGCATGCTCCAAAATCGGGGCCTCGGGCTTGTCGCTGATCACGACCTGAATCGTGGCGTTGAGCGTCCCGGCGAGGATCGCCTCCTGAATCGAAACAAAATTACTCCCACGACCGGAACCGAGCACTCCCAACTTCAATGGCTTCATGCCACTCTTACTAACAGTTAGTAAGACCATCGCCAAGACGACAAAAAGGTTTTGAAGCCTTTTCCCCATTTCGTCAACAATCAGCCCTGCGGCTTCGCATTAATCCGGCTGGCGAGGTTCAGGCAGAGGCGCTTCACAGGTGTCGGCACGGTCTCGAGCAGGAGCAACGCGGCCCAGCGCACTTGAAAACCGGGAATCACGCGGACCTTGCCCTTCTTCACGCCCCGGAGTGCTTCGCGGACGACCTGTTCGGCGGAGACATAGAGCGCCTTGACCGGACCGAATTTGCGGCCGGAATTCGCCCGGGTGGCGACGTCACCGAATTCAGTGGCGACCGGTCCGGGACACAGCGCGGTGATCGTGACGCCGTGGGGCCGCACTTCGATGGCGAGTGCCTCGGTAAAGCTGTTCACATACGCCTTGGTCGCAGCATAGACCGCAAAGGTGGGCAGCGGGAGGAAACCGGCCGTGGAAGCAACGTTGAGCACCGCGCCGGACTTGCGCTGGATCATACCCGGCAACAGCGCGTGCGTGAGTGCCGTCAGCGCCTCGATATTGACCCGCAGCATCGACTGCACGCGGCTCCACTCGGAGGTCTCAAACGTGCCGAGGTCACCGAGCCCCGCATTGTTCACGAGAAAATCGACCGCGATTTCCTTCGTCTTCAATTCGGCGATCAACGCCTCGACCGCCGCCGGATCGTTCAAGTCGTGCACGAAGGTGTACACGCGCAATTTCGGATTCGTGAGGGTCAACTCCTCCTTGAGCACATCCAGCCGTTCCAGTCGCCGGGCGACCAGAACCAGCGTCCCCGCTTCGGGAGCCATCTGGCGCGCGAACTCCGCGCCGAGACCCGCCGATGCCCCCGTGATCAAGGCCGTGTAACCTGCCGGTAGAGAGGTGCTGTACGACATATTGCGACAACTCTCCCGCAGAGAATGGAGAGACGCAAAGAAAATCGCAGCAGAGCTTTACAGCACTAAAGCAAATTTGACCGAAGCCAGCGCAGGAATTCCGACCTCGAAAAGTATGTCTCGTTCGCGACGGCACACCGTGCCGTCAGCTACTGGGTCCAGCGTCACGCTGGCTACTTCACAAAGCGCATGTGCACCGCGTGGATGACCGTATCGCCCACGACGAGGTCGGAGATCACGACCAGCTTCGAACCGCTCTTCACCAGGCCCAGCTTCTTCAGCTTTTCCTCGGCGGAGAACACGTTCAACTCCACATCGCGGTCGAACTTCATCTGGATCGGGCGCACGCCGTAGTTCAAGCACAGCTTCTGCATCACACGCTCGCTCTGCGTGAAGGCGAACACCTTCGAGAACGTCGGGCGCAGACCCGCCGCGATCGAGGCCAGATAACCCTTCTGCGTGAAGACGCAAATACCGTCCGCGCGCGTTTCGTTCGCGAGCTGCACCGCCGAGCGGGCCAGCCGTTCCGTGTCGTCGAAAAGATTGATCGACTCGCTGAACTGCCCCGGACCGCTACGCTCGATGCGCGTCGCCACCCGGTTGAGTACCTCGACGCATTCGCGCGGGTACTTGCCCACCGTCGTCTCGCCGGAAAGCATGATCGCGTCCGCCTGCTCGAACACCGCGTTCGCGATGTCAGTGATTTCCGCCCGGGTCGGCATCGGGTTCTGGATCATGCTCTCAAGCATGTGCGTCGCCACGATGACCGGCTTCACCTGCTGCACGCAGGTCTTCACAATACGCCGCTGCACGATGGGGAGTTCCTCGTAGGGAATCTCGATCCCCAGATCGCCGCGCGCCACCATGATGCCGTCCGCCGCGTCGATGATTTCCTGCAAATTGCGCACCGCCGACTGGTCCTCGATCTTCGCGATGATCTTCGCATCGGACTGATGCGACTGGAGCACCTGCCGCAGGAGCTGCACATCGTTCGCCTCGCGGACAAACGAGAGCGCAAAATAATCAACCCCACATTCCGCACCGACGGCAACGTCGGCCAGATCCTTCTCCGTCAGCGCGGGCAGATTCACCTTCACGCCGGGCAGATTGATGTGGCGGCGGCTGCCGAGTTCGCCGGGGGTCAACACCTCGCAATGAAGCTGATTCTCCTCCTTGCTGAGCACCCGCATGCGGATCACACCGTTGTCGAGCAACACCACATCGCCCACGCTGATGTCATCCACCAGATTGTCGTAATTCACATCGACCGAGTGCTGCTCCTCGCTCATCGCCCCGCGCACCGTGAAGGTGAACCGGTCACCGGGGACCAGCGACAGCTTCGTCGGCAAATCCCCCGTGCGGATGGCCGGCCCCTGCGTATCCATCAGGATGCCCACCGGCATGGTCAACTCGCTGCTGATCTTGCGAATGCGCGTCACCACCTCGCGCACCCAGTCGTGCCGCCCATGCGACATGTTCAAACGGAAAATATTCACCCCGGTCTTGATGAGGACGGCGAGCATCTCGGCGGAATCGCTGGCAGGGCCGAGCGTGGCAACAATTTTGGTCTTACGCATGTTATTTAAAATCCTAATGGTTAAATTTAACTATAAGTTCTAAGCATGTTGCGCGCCAATACACTCAACATTAACTAATAATCAGTCAACGGCTTTACCGGACAAATCACAAGAGAAAACTCTGTCCGTCGCCCACAATTAACGCACCATTACCATTATCGGCAGGATGGCCCCCAATCCTGACGTTGGCCTATTTGGCGCACAGTTCGATGACGGCGAATTCCAGTGTTCGCACCTTATCTGCCGTACCGCCAATGATATGCCGATAGGCCCGGTGCAACACGTCGATGGCCCGGAACCACGCTTTCGCCGGTTTATGCGAGGACTTGGAGACCACGTTCCCGAGATTAAAGGTACTAATCGGCTCGCCTGACTTCTTCTTCGGCAAGATCGCCTCGCCCGCGGCGGTGAGTTCGACATTGGTGAAACTCCCCCGCTTGGAGACCTTCATCAGCCCCTGCTCCTTCAGCATCCCGCCCAGCGCCGCGAGCCGGATTTGGCCGGACAACATGATCAGCAGCCCCACTTCGGACTCGTCCTGCGCGAGTAATTGACTCAGCAGATAGGTCGCGGCCCGCGCGTCACCCATGAGCACCGCGTCGCAGAAATCCCAGATCAAGACATCGCGCTTGCCGCCGACCATGATCTGCACATCCTCGCGTCGCACCGTCGCCCCGGGACCGCCCAGATAGCACAGCAGCTTTTCGATCTCCACCCCGAGCGCGCCGGTATTATAGCCGAGCGACGCAAAGAGCCGGTCCACCGCGCCGTCCCCCGGTTTCAACCCCGCCTGAATGAGCTGATCCTCGATCAACTGTAACATCTCCCGCTCGCCGCCCTTGCGCACATCGGGCAGATCGAAGTGGGACGTCTCCGCCATCTTCAACAGTTCCTTGTTGAACGACTTCCCCTTGTGCAGGGCGAGCGCGCTAATGAGCACCGTGACCGATTCGCCGTCGGCTTTTTCCAAATCACCCAGCAAGGCGTGGAGCGCATCCTTCACCGTGGCGCTACGACCGACGACGCCTTCATCGAGAAAATTCACATTCTTCCACCACACCAGCTTGCCGCCGCCGAAAAACGGTAGCGTGAGAATCGCCGCCCGCAGCTCATCGATCTTGGCCACGGCTTCATCGACCGTGTCCACGCGCGCGTCGATCACTTCCACGTTCATCGGATCGGAAGGCTGCAACGCCTCGCTGCGCGCCATCGCATTCTTCTTCACCGCCGCCTCGTCACTGCCCGCGATGAGGATGATGCCTTTGGTCTTGCTTGGGGTTGCCATACTGGTTTGAATACCGTCTATGGAACATCTCTGGGCCCCTTGGCGCAACTCTTATGTTACTCAAAAAAGTCCGCCCGACGCGGAGCTGTTCGCCAAGATCGGCCAAAGCACCGACGACGCCACGAATCACGTCCTCGCCCGCTCCAAGAGCTGCTTCGCCGTCCTCAACGCCTTTCCCTACAACGCCGGCCACCTCATGATCGTCCCCTACCGCCAGCTCTCGCAGCTCGAGGAACTCAGCGACGACGAATGGCTCGACCTCATCGGCCTACTCAAAAAGATGAAAGCCGCCCTCACCGAAGTCATGCACCCCCACGGGTTCAACGTCGGCTTCAACCTCGGCTCCGCCGCCGGGGCCGGCATCGTCTCCCACCTCCACCTCCACCTCGTTCCCCGCTGGAACAACGACGCCAACTTCATGGCCACCACCGCCGGAACCCGCATCCACCCCAACGACCTCGACGGCATCTGGAAGCAGCTCACCGCCGTGCTGTAACGATCCGCCTTAACCGATAGAGCGACTTTCCAGCAATGGCGATCCACACCCGCCGCTACAGAGAACTTCTTTTGCCGCCTCGAGCAAAAAATATCGCACACGTAGCTCACGTAGCCAACCTAAGGCAAACGCTCGGGATCAATTCCCGGTACAATGGGCCGCATGCAACCCATTGTCGACCCTGCCCTCCAGCCCGCCATTGACCTCATTCTCGAATTCGAAGTCGGCGGCGGCGAATCCTATTATAATCGTCACCTCCTCCATCCTACCCAGCCCACGCCTTCCAGCGGCATTACCATCGGCATCGGGTACGATCTCGGCCAGACCACGCGCCTGCAATTCCTCAGCGACTGGCGCCACCAACTCCCCGACCGTGACCGCCTCCGACTCTGCGCTGCCATCGGTCTGACCCATCACCGCGCCGCGGCGTTACTGCCCGCTCTCGACAATGTGACCATCCCCTGGAACAACGCGCTGGCCGTCTTCCACGCCAAAACCCTGGTGACGTTGGGAGCTATTGGGAGACAGTTCGCATTTTCTTTCGACACCCTGCCCCCCGATTGCCGTGCGGCCCTCCTTTCCCTCCTCTACAACCGCGGTGCCAGCACGAGCGGCGAGTCGCGGTTGGAAATGCGGGAAATTCAAAACGCGCTGAAAGACGGACTCCTCGACCATATCCCGGTCCTCATCCGCTCCATGAAACGGCTCTGGATCGGCAAACCCGGCGGCCCCGGCCTCATCCGCCGCCGCGAAGCCGAAGCCGTCGCGTTCGAAAAAGGCTTGGGGGCGTTCAAGGCACCGGATTTATGCGCGTAACGGAAATCAGCTCAAACGCCAATAAAAACGGATCATCTCGAAAAGGAACACTCTTGAAAAAAAGGCGCACCGGTTCATCGCGGCGTAGTTCCGCCACCGTCGGCCTTAAAGAATCCGGCACATGCACTCCCACTCCAACACTTTGGCGGTCTCGCTCCTCACGGATGACCGTGAGATAACCCTGCGCCGCATGCCACTGCAATACCCTGCCCTGCACCTCTTGACGAGGCAACTTCCCCGTCTGCCACGCGATCAAGGGAGTATAGCCCCAGACAAAAGCAGTCTTGCTGACGTCATTCCATGGGAGGGAGATCTCGAGGAGAATCAATCGGCGATCCCCTCGCTCATTCAGATGGATTGCAGCCGTGCAGTAGCTGTGCCAATAGCCCCAAGCTAGCAACCCCACCACAGCCAGAACCCATGCCATCGGCTTCCACCATTTGCCAATTCTTCGATTTGTACCCATATTCCGTTACTCCGACTGTCAGGGCGAAACCGCGCTGACGGACTCGATATAGATGGAGCCTGTTCCGGGAGCCGCATTCAGGAAAAGAGTGCGCTCTTTTTGCGTGGGACTCAGGTCGTCCAATCGAAGTTTCAACGTCTGCCAATCCCCGCCGGGCGTGAGATTGATCAATCCATAATTATGCGTGGCATCGGCCAGCCGCACGAAAAAATCAACCTTGGGATAAACAATAGCCGACCAGAAATAAGTGCCACCGGCCTTGAAATTCACATCCGAATACTCCGCCGCATCACTCCGCACGAAATCAGCCGAGGCTCGCAAACGAACCGTGATGGTGATCGATTTACTCTTGTCCCGATTGCGAAACGTTTGCTCTGCAACCGTCCAGCGGTTTGGGGTCAAATCCAATTGAAAGACTGGTTTGCTGCCCTCCGTCCCCTTGTCCACCACCTTGCCCGAGGTATCAAGATAAACAATCTTGCCTGCGCGACGCCAGACATTGTCGTCCGAGGAGAAATCTCCATTACGAATCACATCTTCCGCTTTCAAGCCGGAAGCCAAACCCACCCCCAAAAACAGAATCGCGAGAGCCAACCTTCGCTTCATCAGGAACCCCTTTTGTATTGTTCCACGAATGCTGCTCTCACGACCTCCCGGCAATCAAGTGTTTTCGGCTTGCCCCTCCAAATCAAACTACTCGTTGTAGGCGGCTTCGCCGTGCTGCGAGACATCGAGGCCGGAGCTTTCCTCTTCCTGCGAAACGCGCAGACCCACGGTCGCATCGATCACCTTGAGCAAGCCAAACGTCACCGTACCGGAGAGCACCGCCGTGGCCACAATACCGGCCAATTGATTCACCACCTGCTGCAGGCCACCGCCGAGAGACATCGTCACGCCGTCCACTTTGAAAGTCGCCCCAATCGCGGGAGCCACTTCCACGCTCGCGAAAACACCGAGCAACAGCATGCCGATCACACTGCCCATGCCGTGAACGCCGAACACATCGAGGGAATCGTCATACGCGAAATGCGCCTTCATCTTCGTCACAGCCAGATAGCACACACCACCGCCGCAGAGGCCTATACAGAACGCAGCCGGGATCGTGACGAAACCGGAAGCCGGGGTGATCGTGGCCAGACCAGCCACCATGCCCGAGGCCGCACCGAGCACGCTCGGCTTGCCCTTCAGTCGCCATTCCATCAGCACCCACATGAGCGCTCCCGCCGAAGCGGAAAAATGAGTCGCGGCAAACGCGCTCGTCGCCAGCGAACCGGCCGCCACCGCGCTGCCCGCGTTGAATCCAAACCAGCCCACCCAGAGCAACCCGGTGCCGATCAGGCAGTACACCACGTTATGCGGCACCATCGGCTCATGCGGATAGCCCAGTCGCTTGCCCACCACGATGGCCGCGACCAACGCCGCCACGCCCGAGCTGATGTGCACCACGGTGCCACCGGCAAAATCGAGCACGGGAATATGACCGCCAAGAGCCCAGTTGAAATAGCCGCCCTTGCCCCAGACCATGTGCGCCAGCGGAAAGTAAACGAGGCAAGTCCACAACGTGGTAAAGATCATGTACGCGCTGAACTTCATCCGCTCCGCGAACGCACCGCTGATCAGCGCGGGTGTAATGATGGCGAACATCATCTGGAACAGCATGAACGTCTGGTGCGGAATCGTCGGCGCGTAATCCAGATTCGGCGTCGCGCCCACGCCACGCAGCATGAAGTATTGCATCGGGTTGCCGAAAAAGGGATTCCCCTCGCCAAAGGCCACGCTGTAACCGAACACCATCCACAGGAACGACACCCACGCCATCAGAATCAGGCTGTGCATCATCGTAGCCAACACATTGTGACCCCGCACCAAGCCGCCATAAAACAGGATCAATCCCGGAGCCGTCATCATCAAAACCAACGCCGTGCAGACCAGCATCCAGGCATTATCGCCCGTATTGATAGCTCCCACCGCTGGGGACGGAGCATTCGCGAGATCCTGTGCGTATCCCGACGAAAATGTCAGACTACAAAAAGTCAGCAAAAGAAGCCAAAAAAACAAATCGCGAAAACATTTCATGATCGTAACAGGCAAAAGGAATGGCAAAAAATGTCAATACTCGCACCTTCAGTGAAGAAACATATTAGATATCATTTCCTTCCACTAAAATGTAGTCATACCAATGTGGTACTACATTTTAGTAGGGATGAGGGTTCCATTCGGTAGGGTGACGATTCCGGTAGATTCGCGCCTCACATCCGGACAGACGAGGAGCATGGTTCTTGGCATTCGCGAGAGAGATGGTAACTTATCCCCATACCGCTTATGTCCACACGCCGCACCATTCGAGTTTCCGAGATTATCCGCAAGGAGTTGGCCAAATTGATTGCCCGCACCCGCACGCTGGAGGGCCAGATCATTACCATCTCCTCCGTGGAGACGGCACCGGACATGCGCAATGCATTCATCTACGTCAGCGTGCTGGAAACCGAAGTGCCGCGGGAAAAAACGATGGCAGAACTGGTCAAACACCGCCGCGAATGGCAGCGGGAACTCGGCCAGCATCTGCAATCCAAATTCACCCCCGCACTCCAGTTCCGCTTCGATGAATCGATCGAACGCGGTGATCGTGTGATGGAAATTTTGACCGATCTCAACTTACCAATCGGCGACACCCTGCCTCCCATTCCACGGGACGACGAAGAACCCGACTCACACGACGAACCGCACCAGTCGCGTCCTTAGCAGGTTGCTGAAAAAGTCGCGATCGTCCGGCCAATTGAAACATTTCCCCGCCGCCAACGTCTAACCTGTATCATGAATCCGATACGGGTGGTTCTCTGCGGTTTGATGGGATTGTTCTTCATGAGCACAGCCTTCGAGGTTCAGGCAGCCACCGCACCCGCGCCAGGCCTGATCAATCTCGGCTTCACCGACTTCCGCGCCAGCGGTTACCCCAAAGCCTTCGCCACATGGTCCTATGGCGGCCCCCTCGCGCAGGACGCCAATTACGGAAAACGACTCGTCGCGAGCGCCTCTTTCTGGAACTCCCTCGGCCGTTGTCTCGGCTACGATGAAGTCGACGCCCAGCCCATCTCCCACCGCTCCACCCTCGTCACCCTCACCGCCCAATTCGACCGCGGAGAAGTTTTCTTCCGCTTCATCGTCTACAACGACCTCGGCCGCAGCACCATCACCGCCATCGATTGGGCGACTGATCCGGCTCTACTCGCCGATTGGCGCTAAAGCTGATTCGGCTTAGCAATCTTTTTTTACGGATTCTAGCTGACATCAGATTATTCTCCGCAAAGATAGAGCCCACATTAGGGATTACTATCTGGGGATGTCTATGGCCGAGGTGACAGAAACGACGTTAGGGCGCAACACAACTCCTTCCTCCTGTATTCAGCCTGGCCCGTCTGATCTCGACGCACTCGATCAGCTCATGGAGGCCGGGCGCTACCAAGATGCCTACCAGCAAAGCCTACGTTTCGGCTCCCTAAAAGATTGGCGCGGCCCCCGCTCTCGCGAAATCGCCTCCGCCATCGCAAATCAATCGGGCGGCTATCGCCTCAGTGACGCCATTGACGTTCAAGCCTATCGCGAGCACCGCGATGATATCGACATACAACTTAGCTATCTCCACTACCTGAGAATCCGCCGATCGCCACTGGATGCGTGGGAGTTGCTGAATCGACTCAACCACGACCACGCCACACCCAAACAGCAAATCCGACGTCTTTTCCATCTCGCCAATATCGTCACTGAGTTTCGTGACTTTGTTCAAGCGCGAAGCTATCTGGACCAAGCCGCTCGCCTCAACCCGCCGCCCCACAAACTTCTCGTCGAAGAATCGGAACTCGCCCGGGCTCAGGATCACTACGAACAGGCTCTTGACTTCGCCCGGAAAGCTCTCGCCGCCAAGCCCTATCATGTCCCCGCGCTCCGCGAAATGGCGGCCAATCTGGTCGACCTTGGGCGCAACGCCGAAGCCATCTCCCTTTTGCAGGACTCGCTCCAGCATGTCCAATCCCTCGCCTTGCTCTGGCGGCTAATCGAACTCCAATGGGAGGAAGACCGGCATGCCGAAACTATTCCCCTGCTGGAACGTTATCAGACCTGGTCACCGCTCTGCGAAAAAAGTCAGCGCAACTGGGCCATTGGCCGGCTCGCCGATGCCCATTACTATCTTGGTCAAATCGATAAAGCCATTACGTATGCCGAGCAGCGATCGGATGACTATTATCGCGATTTTGCGAAACGACTGCGCGATCCGCAACGCTCCCAAATCCGCAAGGAACTTCCCCTCGGCTACATCCGCCAGCACCATAATACCTGCGGCGCCACTACGCTTGCCAACTTGTCCGCGTATTGGGGGCAGCCGATCCCGCACGAGAAAGTCGTTGAGGCCATCTGGTACGATGGCACAAGCGATCCCAAGGAACGGATTTGGTCCGAACAACAAGGTTTCGTTGTCCGGGAGTTTAAATACACGTGGGAGATCGCCCGCCAATTGATCGACCGGGGCATTCCCTTCGCCCTAGCCACTTCCTACGCCACCAGCAGCCATCTTCAGGCCGTCTCCGGTTATGACGAAGCGCGCCAGACCATCCTGATTCGCGATCCCTCCGATGCGACCAATCGAGAGTACATCACGGACGCAATCGCCACGACCTATGCGGCCACCGGCCCCCGCTGCCTCCTGATGCTCCCCAATGACCAAACCGATAAACTCTCCGGATTGGATCTCCCCGAAAGTGAAGGTTTTGACCTGCTCCATCAAGTTCGCCACGCCCTGGACCTTAACAATCGCGACTTGGCCCTCACCATCCAAGCCAAGCTCGACGCACTTCTACCCGGCCATCGGCTGGCCCTTTTCGGTCAATACTCCATCGCCTGCCACGACCGTAATCTCTTCTGGCAAAATCAGTGCACAGAAAAGCTGCTCGCACTCTTTCCCGACAATAGTCGCCTGCAACTCCAATACCTTGCCAGCCTACGGGATTTGGGCCGCGAGCAGGAACGACACGATTGGCTCGAAAAAAAGCTCACCGAAAAGGAACGTCATCCCTTACTATTTAAGGAGTACGCCATTGACCTCTCGGGGAATGCCCTCCAGCACCAAGAAGCCCAGCGCCTCCTTCGCCGCGCTCACCGTTACTTGAATCGTGAGGCCTCTGTACTCGGACACCTCGCTCGACTCTACCGTTCTCAACGCAAACTCGAAGAGTCCTGCACTCTCTATCGCTTTGCCTGCGGCCTCGATATCTCCAATGAGTCTCTCGCCGACAATTATTTCTCGGTATCCCGACAGGCCGACCATGTTGAACCCGCTCTGGATTTGCTCCGCCAGCGTTTCGCCCTGCTCGGGGACAAGGATTGCGGCCCGGGCAAAACTCTTTTCAAATGCCTCGAAGCTCTCGAACGCACGTCGGAAGCCTTTACCGTCCTTGAGAAAGCTCTGACCCGTCGGCCAAAGGATGAATGGCTTCTACTCTTCGCCGCCAACACCTACTCCCGCTACAATCAGCACGAGCGCGCCCACCGGCTTCTCGACCAAGCCGAACCGACAGCTCCCCGCAATTACCTCTATTTCGTTAAGGCATCCATGGCTGAAAACGAACGCCAATGGGAGCAAGCCGTCGAATGGTGGCGCAAACAACTGGAACTCGAGCCCGACTCCGAAATCGCCCACTCCAGTATTGCGGAACTTCTCTCCAAACTGCATGGCAGATCTGCGGCCATCGAATTTCTCGACCAGTCCGCACGACAATTGCCGCACAATCTCGAAATCCAGACCAACCGCTATCGCTGGTATCGCACTGACCCGAAACAAGCGGAGTCCATCCTGCGTGAAATCATCGCCATACATCCTCAGAATATCTGGACGCGAATCGAACTCATCCGCTGGCTGCGCCAACGAGAAGCACTGGACGAAGCTCTTGATCTGGCAAAAGAAACCGTCGCGCTCGACCCCTGCTGGACCTATTCCGTCAACGCCCTGGCAGAAGTGCACAAAGCCCGAGGTGAAACCCTGCAGGCTCGAGACACTTTTCGCCGCGTCCTGCGGCTCGATATCGACGCCACGTTTGCGATGGACTCCCTTGTCACACTAGCTCGCACGACAGCTGATAAACTCACAGAGATCGATTTCGTTTTGGCAGAACTTCGCAGTCAAACTGTCTGGGGTGATGGTTATTTCGCCCTGCAAAACAATGCCCAAAACCTGCTCGAACCCGACAAACTTCTAGCCATCTTCGAAACGGCACGAAGTGAACGCCCCGACTTCTGGCAGCGATGGGCCGTCACCATCGATCAATTGGCCAACATGCGCCAACTCGAACCGGCCCGCCAACTTGCCCAGCAAGCAGTCGAACGATTCCCGCTCTTGCCTGCCGTACATCTGCGGTTGGCCAAGGTTCTGAAAGCGATGGGCCGTGACGTCGAATCGATCGTGTCTTTGCAACGCGCCCTCGATATCAATCCCTTTTGGACCTCTCCCGTTTACGAACTCTGTGACATTTATCGCCAAAAGAATCAGTTTGACGAGTTCCGCACCACGATCGAGTCCGCCCTCGTGCGCAATCCCCGCGAGGCACGCTTCCTGGGTTTTCTCGCCGAGGCCATTTCCAAACTGGAAACTCCGTCATCCGCGCTGCCTCATCTCATCCAGTCCCTAGAGCTGGATCCGGATTATAGCTGGGGCTGGGATCGACTGATCGAATGGTGTCCGGAGAGAGAGATCCTTCGGCACGCCAAGGCGATCGCCGAACAAAATCCCGCCAATATCTATTCGTGGATGGGTCTGGCAAGAGTACATCGCAAAATGGGACATCTTGACGATTGCCTTGCCTGTCTTGACCGCGCCCTGCAATTGCGGCCGCGAGATGCTCTCATCCATGACCAAAAAGCCTGCGCTCTCGCTGAGGCCAGTCGCCTCGACGAGGCACTTCTCGCCTGTTCACCGTCCATTTATGGCAATGAGGTTCCCGGCAGTCTTATGGCCCGCGCCGCGTGGATCCAATCCCAGAAGGGAGATCGCTCAGCCGCCATTGGCCAAATGAGAAAGGCGCTCGAAGTCGATCCCGCCAATTCCTGGGCCTGGACCAGACTGGCCGATTGGCTTCACGAGGCCAAAGAGTACGAATCGGAGCTTCAAGCCATCGAACACATGCGTCGGCTGGAACCAAACGAAGCCGTACCGCTAGGCTATCGTGCTGAGGCCAAACTCGCCCTTAAAGATCGCGCCGGGGCCAAAGCCGACTTACGCGAAGCCTGTCGCATGGATTCAAACTACTCCTTTGCCTGGAATACGCTTCTCCGCCTGCTGCGCGAGGATAACGAACTGGAGGAAGTAGAAAAAGTCGTCGTCGAACTGGAGAAAATCGCACCGGGGAATTCCACTCTGCGCCACCGTGCGCTCTATCACATTTGCAAAAGGGAGTCGGTCCCAGCGCTCGCGACCATCGAGAAACTGTGTTTCTCGCCTATCTCCGATACCTATTTGATCGAAGAGGTGGCACAAGCCTATAAGGAGGCAGGCGCCAGCGCAGATATTGAACGCATTTTTCATGAGGCGATCACCCGTTCCACTCCGGAAAAGCCGGTTAATCCTAATGTGGGGCATCTCTGGGTGGCATCGTGGAGTCGCCGCCGCGAGTGGCGAGAGGAATCGCAGCTGAACCAACTCGACATCCAAAGTCCCGCTGGGCACAACGCCCTCATCGCCTATATCGAAGCCTTGGGTGAATCCTCTCGCATCTGGAAACTACGCTGGCTTCAATTTCGCCTGCGTCGCCTCTTTGCCTCGAACACATCGGCATGGGGAACGATGGGTTATGCTCTCAGCATCGCTCAAAAGAATATCGAAACCGTTATCTGGATGCGAGGATGGAGAGCTAAACCAGATCTGCGTCCCTGGATGCTTTCCAATCTGGCCCTGTCCTGGGGACGGTTGAAAATCGATCGGGCAGTCACCCGGGTTGTCGATTATGCTCTATCACTTCCACCAGACCACGTTCACGGCCATCTTCTGTCCTGGAAGGCCATTATTTCCGCCGTCAACCTCCAACACGACGACGCTAGGAAGGCACTCAACGCCCTTGCTGATAAGGATACTACCGAGCTCTACAAGTTTCTGAGACAGCTCGCTCAATGGATTGAGAAGGTTCACGATGCTCCCCCCTCCGAGCGAAAGGCCGTTTTCGATGCAGAGCGTAGCGAAATCGAGAGCCTGCGCGTACAAAATCCCAATCTGCGCACCGGCCCCATTTCGAAACGCTTTTGGATTCTGGCAACCCGGCGCGCCGCCAAACTGTCGCATCGCTGGTTAGCTTACGCGCGAACCTTTTTACCCCATATCGAAAACCCAGTCGAAAGTAAACCGGGACTATCGGCTGCGTTCGTACGTATTCTCGGCGGCATCCTCTTCCTCAGCGCCCTGCGCTCATGCAGCCCGTATTGAACCTGCTCTTAAACTCAGTGCGGTCCGTTACGCCTTGGAAACTTCCTGACCCTTGGGGGTGTCTTTGAGCTTCCAGCCGAGGGCTTCGATCTGCTTGCGCAGGGCGTCACTTTGAGCCCAGTCCTTGGATGAACGCGCGGCGGCGCGTTGATCGACGAGGGTCTGTATCTCGGCGGGAATCTCGTGCTTGAGATCGCCGACGCCGAGGACGGAGTCGACCTTGGCCCAGACGGTGGCGAGTTGGGGAATGGTCTTGCCGCCATCCATGAGCTTGTTGGTATCGCGGATGAGGTCGAAGAGATGACCGAGTGCGCCGGAGAGGTTGAGATCGTCGGCGAGGGCGGCGTCAAAGTGTTGCTCGAATGACACGAGGCCGTTCCAGTCCTTCACGGGTTCGCCGGTGGCGGAGGCAAAGCGCGAGCGCCAGGCGTCGATGCGGGCGAGGTTCGACTTGGCATCGTCCATCGTCTTCCACGTGAAATTCTGGTTCTGACGGTAGTGCGCGGAGAGCAGCGCGTAGCGGAGTTCGCGACCGGTGTATCCCTTGTCGAGAATCTGCTGCACGGTGTAGAGATTGCCCTCGGACTTGGACATCTTGCGACCGTCGACGAGCAGGTGCGCGGCGTGGCACCACATCTTGACGAAGGTCTTGCCGGTGGCGCCTTCGCTCTGGGCGATTTCGTTTTCGTGGTGGGGAAAGATGAGATCGCTGGCGGCGCAGTGGATGTCAAACGACTCGCCGAGATATTCCATGCTCATCGCGGAGCACTCGATATGCCAGCCGGGGCGACCCTTGCCCCACGGGGAATCCCAACCGACGGCGCCGTCGCCTTCGGTCCATTTTTTCCAAAGCACGAAGTCGCCGAACGATTCCTTTTGGTATTCGTCCTGGCTGACGCGCGCACCATGAATGAGTCCGCCCTGATCGAGATGGCAGAGGCAACCGTATTTCGGGAACGCGGCAATACGGAAATAAACGGAGCCGTCTTCCGACACGTAGGCGGTGCCTTTGGCAATCAAGCGTTCCACGAGGGCGATGACCTGATGGATATGCTGCGTGGCGCGGGGCAATTGCTCCGGCGTCTGGATGTGCAGCGTGGCCATGTCGGCGAGAAACGCGTTGGTGTATTTCTCGGTGTAGGCCTGCAACGTCATACCCGCCGCGATGGCACCGCGAATGGTCTTGTCGTCGACATCGGTGAAGTTCATGACATGCTTCACGTCGAAGCCGTAGAACTTCAGCGAGCGGCGCAACAGATCGACGAAGAGGAAGGTGCGAAAGTTGCCGATGTGGGCGTAGTTATAGACCGTTGGCCCACACGCGTACATCCGGATGGTCTGGCCCTCGAGGGGGCGCACCTCTTCGATTTGCCGGGTGAGCGTGTTGTGGAGTTTCAGAGCGGTCATAACCTGAGTGTTTCTATAAGTGACGAACTAATCTTTGACGGTGACACTCGCCACGGCCATGGCGATCATGCCTTCTTGGCGGCCTAGGAAGCCGAGCTTTTCGTTGGAGGTGGCTTTGACGCCCACTCGTTCCGGGGGTAATCCGAGCGCCTTACCGAGCTTGATTTTCATTTCCGCCACGCGCGGCCCGATCTTGGGAGCTTCCGCCACGAGCGTGGAATCGATATTCTCCAGCACCGCGCCGCGCTTGTCCAAGATCCCGCGGACCGCTTCGAGAAGCACGAGGCTGCTGACGCCGCGCCAGCGTTCATCAGTATTGGGGAAGTGATGGCCAATATCGCTTTCGCCAATCGCGCCAAGAATGGCGTCGGCAATGGCGTGAATGAGTACATCCGCATCGGAATGTCCCTGCAGTCCATGGGTGTGATTAAATTCCACACCGCCCAAGACCAGTTTCCGCCCCTCAACCAGAGGGTGCACGTCATATCCAATTCCAACTCGATGGCTCATAGTATTTTTCCGGTAAAGCGGGTCATTTAACCAGCCCCGGCTTCACATTGCAAGGCAGCGTGACGCTTTGACAGCCGCCGCCAAATCTTTACTCTGGCCCTACTCCGACCATGACTGCGCACCGACACTCTCTTCTTCCCGTGCTGGCCGCAGTCTTCGCCGTCCTCCTGACCTACCTCTGGATCGGCACCTGCAGCGGCACGGCACCGCTTTATGCCATGCTGGATTATCACTACTATCCCCTGCTGGCCGATGGCTTTCTGGCGGGGCAACTCTCCCTCCCGGTCGAGCCGAAACCGGAACTCCTGCAACTGCCCGACCCGTATGATCCGGACCAAAATCAGCCCTACCGGATGCATGATCTCTCGCTCTACCACGGCAAATACTATCTCTTCAGCGGTCCGGCTCCGGCGCTGCTCGCCTTCGTTCCGTGGAAAGCGCTCACCGGCCAACCGCTTCCCCAATACCTCGCTGTCCTGCTCTTTTGCTCCGTCCATTTCCTCGCCCTCACCGTGCTCCTGCGCCTGATCACCGCCCGAGTGGCTCCGACCACGCCCTCGTGGTTCGTTGCTCTCGGCGTGCTCGCCCTCGGTTTCGGAACGGGCAATCTGCACCTGCTGCGCTGGCCGTCCGTGTATCAAGTCGCCAGCGCGTTCAATGCCTGCCTCGTGGCACTCGCCCTCTTGGGACTCTATTTCACGCTCGTCTCCCGCCGTTACCCCCTCCTCTTTCTTTTTCTCGCGGCCCTCTGCCTCGCACTCTCCGTCGGCTCGCGACTTCATTTCGCTCTCGTCGCGCTGGTGGTTCCACTCGTGGCGCTGCTCGGATGCCCTGAGTCTCGCAACGGCCCGCCCTCGGTCCTGCGGAGACTGCGCCATGCGGCGCTGCTACTCCTCCCCCTTGGCGTGGTGTTGATGGGACTGGCTCTGTACAATCAGGCCCGCTTCGACACGCCTTTTGAGACCGGCGTGCGCTATCAACTCGGCGGCTTCAATCTTCTCCACGCCCATTTCTGGCAGGTGCAAAATGCTTTCGCGAATTTCACCTATTACCTCTTCCAGAAAATTCCTTTCACGACGGAATTCCCCTATCACGAAATCCGCACCCGCTTTTTCCTGCGCGGCACTAGCTTCTACCAACAGGAATGTCTCTATGGCTTAATCACCGGCATGCCGGTGTGCCTTTCCCTGCTGGCCCTGCCCGCGCTGTGGACGCGAATCGAGCGCCCCTTGCGGCGGTTCCTCGGCGTGACGCTCCTCGTGGGTGGTCTCAACTTCGCGTTCCTCCTCGGCTTCACCTCCGCGACGGTCCGCTACTTCTCCGACTTTCTCACCCCACTCCTGCTCGTGGCGACCACGCTCCTCGTGATTGCCGATCTGCAATTCGCGAAGGATCGCTCGTGGATGCGCGTCGCGTTCCGCACCGTGGTCGTTGCGGCGGTGCTCTACACCGTGGTGATTCAGCTACTGCTCAATTTCCCCTCGCATTAACCGCCCATGCCAACACCCGTTCGCCGCTCGCTTCTGGTCACCTGCGCCATGCTGATCGTACTGACCAGTTATGCGGTGATCACGGCGTTAACCCTGCGATCGGAAGCGTACCGATTGCTCTCCTATCACGCCTACCCGCTGTTGGCCCAGGCATTGATTTCCGGTCACACGGCATTACCCATCGAACCGCATCCGCAATTATTACAACTCTCCGACCCTTACAACCCCCAACTCAATCAGCCGTACCGATTGCAGGATCTGCCTCTCTACCGTGGTCACTATTACCTCTTCCACGGCCTCACCCCAGCAATCCTGCTGTTCATCCCGTACCAACTCATCACCAGCCAACCGCTCTCACAAGCGGTCGCCGCTTTTCTTTTTTGCAGCGTGGGTTTCTGTTTTGCGGCCGGTTGCCTGCAGAAATTTATTGCCCTGCAAAACCTCACCGTACCCGACTGGCTCCAAGCCCTGGGCGTGCTCCTCCTCGGACTTTGCAGCGGCACCTTGAATCTCCTTCATCGCCCGGAGATCTATCAGGTCGCGGGAGCCGCGGCGTATGCGTGCGCCATGGCAGCGCTCTGGTTTCTGCTGCAATCCCTCCAGAAACCACATCGCCATGGATTCTATCTTGCGGCGGGAATTGCCGCGGCGCTCGCCATAGGAGCCCGGCCCAATACGCTTTTCTTCGCCCTCGCTCTCTGCGGCGCAATCCTGTGGCGTGAACGCACGGACTTGCGCCGCGCGGTGATTTCGCTGAGCTTCGCCTCGGCACCGCTTGCGGCTTACCTCGCACTGTTGCTTGCCTATAACTGGATTCGCTTTGAAGCCCCCCTGGAGTTCGGCATGCGCTACCAACTGGCCAGCGTGGATCTCCGGCACGTCACCTTTCTTAAAGCAGAGTATATTCCGCTGAATGCGTGGTGCTATTTCTTCGCGCCACCCCAACTCAGTTTTTCCTCCGCCTTTCCGTTTCTCCACTGTCAACTCGTGGAAGCATGCCTGCGCGATCATTCCGATTTTCACGGACTGGAATATCTCTGCAGCCTGTTCTCCGGAACGATCGTCTATGCGGGACTCCTCCTGCTCCCGTGGGCGTGGACATCATGGAAGCCGGACGCGCGATTCTGGACAGCGACCATTCTCGCCGCGCTGCTCGGCAACACCGCTTACCTTCTCGTCTTTAATACCGCCGCCGTCCGCTATCTGGCCGATATCCAACCGCTCGCCTTGCTTCTACTCCTCGCCACACTCTTCACGATTTCCCAACGCCTCCACTCCTCACGATTGCAAGCGCCATTCCATCTCGTCGTCGTGCTTTCCTCCTGCTGGAGCCTCCTTCTTTCCCTCGCGGCTCATCTGCAACCCCTGCCCACCCTTCCCATGCCATGACCGATTCCCCTCCCCCTGCCCGGTCATTGCCCCCGTGGCTCTACTATGGCGTGCTCCTGCTGGTCGCCAGTGCCTTTGTCCTGCACGACAACTCCGCCGACCGCGACCTCTGGCATCGGCTGGCGCTCGGTCAATACGTCTTCCAACACGGCGCCCTGCCGAGCCACGACGTCTTCAGTTACCTCTCCGAATCGACGCCGTTGCATGATCACGAATGGGGCTGTGGCCTGCTTTTCTACACGCTGCATCATTTCCTCGGGGACTGGTCTCTCGTGGCGCTTAAACTCACCGCCTATCTGGCGGTGATCGTGCTCATCGATGTCACGGCCCGGTTTTATTACAAGGCGATGGATCTGCTCGCGCTCTCGTGGATGCTCCTCGTCGCGCTCGCGCTGGTGCCGGTCTACGTCTCGACCGTACGATGCCTCGTCTTCACCAATCTCTTCCTCGCGCTCTGGCTCTACTGGTTGGTGCGACTACGAGCAGGATATAAAATGCCGGCGTGGCCCTTCGCCCTCACCGCCGCTCTGTGGGCCAATCTTCACGGAGGATTCCCTGCCGGACTCGGCCTCCTCGCACTCTACGGGCTGGGGGAAAAACTGAATCGTCGGCCGTGGGAACCTTTCTTCCGCATCGGGCTCTTTGCCGCCGCAGCCACCCTCGTCAATCCCTACACGTATCAACTGTGGCTTTCCACCGCCAAGGCCGTCGCGTCACCCCGGCTGCATATCTACGAATGGGCCGCCACGCCGCTGGGCGATTTCTCCTACTTCGGATTCAAGCTTCTCGCGCTGGCCACGATCCTCGTTGTCTTTCTCCTTCTCGTCACCGGTCGCGCCCGCGCGAACTGGGATTGGGTGGCAATCCTCGTGGTGGGCATGCCCTTGATTCTAGCCGTGCGTCATCTACGGCATCTCGCGCTCTTCTCGATCATTGCCGGAGTCATCGTCTACCGCGGCGTCTGCCTGCTGCGCCGCCCCGCCTCCGCCGCGCCGACGCGGCATTACCTCGCTGTCATCGTCCTTCCGCTTCTGATTATTTTCGGTGGATTCCTCCTCAAGAACGGAGATCAATACCGCCTCCGTGTCGCCGAACCCGACTACCCTGTGCGTGCCGTCGCCTTCCTCGAACAAAATCTGCCCGCCACCGGACCCGCGCAAAAACTCCTCGTCCCCTTCAACTGGGGCAGCTACGCCTCGTGGCAACTCTTCCCCCGCGCCCTTGTCTCACTCGATGGTCGTTACGAACTCGTCTACAGCCAGCAGACCTATCGCGCTGTCACCGATTTTTTCTATAACGCCCCCGACTGGGACACCGCCCTGCGGCAAAATCCACCCGACGTGATTCTGCTCCCGCGACGGCCCGCGCTCGAAACGCGTCTGCTCGACTCGCAATCCTATCGACTCGTTTACAGCGATGACCTGGCCGCCGTCTTTTACAAAACGGAATCGCCAGCTCAAGCGTCCTTGCAACGCCATTGAGAGTACAGGCGAACCCGGGAAAGGTGCGTATTGATTTTCAATACGCACCGCTCACGCTCCTTTTTAGCGCTGATCGATCGGCACAACCTTCTTGCCCGGAGTGTGGCCGACGTATTCGCTCGACGGACGGAACAGGCGATTGTCCGAAAGCTGCTCCAGCACGTGACCAACCCAACCGGCCGTGCGCGCAATCGCGAAGATCGGCGTGAACAAATCGGTCGGAATGCCAAGGCTGTAATAGACCGTGGCCGAATAGAAATCGACGTTCGCATTCAGCCCCTTTTCCTTGAACATGATTTCCGCGATCCGCTCGCTCATCGCGATCCACTTCGACTCGCCAAGTTCCTCGGTGAGCTTGATCGCCATCGCCTTCAAGTGCGGCGCGCGCGGATCGAGCACCTTGTACACGCGGTGACCGATGCCCATGATCTTCTGCTTCTGGCGCAGCTTCTCATGAATCCAGGCATCCACGTTCTCAATGGAACCGATTTCCTGCAGCATGTGGATGACTTCCTCATTGGCACCGCCGTGCAGCGGGCCTTTGAGTGTGCCCACCGCCGACGTCACGGCCGAGTACATGTCCGTGAGGGTCGAAACCGTCACGCGGGCCGAGAAAGTCGACGCATTGAAACCGTGATCAGCATGCAGCACATAGGCCGTGTCGAGCGTCTTGACAGCTTCCGGTCCCGGTTCTTCACCGGTGATCAAATACAGAAAGTGAGCGGCTTCACCCAAGTCCGTCCGGATCGGAGGCAGGCTCTTGCCCTGACGGATGCGATGGAAGTACGCGACAATGACGCCCACCTTGGCCGTGATCGACTTCGCGCGCGCGCGGTTCAGGTCCAGCGGATCTTCCCCGATCAAATCCTGATCGTAGAGTCCCAGCATCGACACGGCGGTACGCAACACATCGATCGGCAGCGCATCCTTCGGCGCATGCTGGATGAACTCAATCACCCCTTCGGGCAACTCGCGCGAGGTACGCAACTGCTCCTCCATGAACTTGAGCTCCGAACGGTTCGGCAGGCGATCGTGCCAGAGCAAGTGAATGACCTCCTCAAAGGAAACCTTGCTGGCCAATTCATTAATATCGTAGCCGGCATAAATCAACTGACCAATATCCCCCCGCACATCGCTGAGACGTGTGGTGGATGCTACGATACCTTCCAAACCGCGAGAAGTGACTGCCATATTGCTTGCCTTGCTCCTGAGTTAAATTCCAGCCGAAGTTCCAAAATCCACGGCGATTTGTCGCCAAATGCCATGAGTCGCTTCATTTTCTTTAGCACACGACACGCCAACGACAACCCTCTTTAACGCAGTCAGTGTTAATTATTAGCGTATTTTGAACGGCGACGCGCGCCGACCCCGGTCCAGCTAATGATTGGGGAACTTTTTGCCCGCGCAGGTAGGCAGAAAGGGCGCAAGAGCAGGCCTTTACTCGTGATAAGGCATCGCTGTGTGTCGCCTCACGCTGCCAAAAAAGAACCCACTCCGGCCTGCACAGGAGCCAGAGTGGGTTAACCGCAAGTCCCGACTTGCGGGTGGGAACCAACAGAACTATTTGAGCTGCTTGATGAGCGTATCGCCCATTTCGCCCGGAGTCCGAGCGATCGCGATACCGGCATCTTCCAGCGCAGCAATCTTGCCCGCGGCAGTACCTTTACCGCCCGAGACAATCGCCCCCGCATGGCCCATGCGGCGTCCGGGAGGCGCCGTCGCGCCCGCGATGAAGGCCGCCACCGGCTTCTTCACATGCGCCTTGATATACGCCGCGGCCTCTTCTTCCGCCGTGCCACCGATTTCACCGATCATGATGATCGCCTCAGTCTCGGCGTCGCCATTGAAAAATTGGATCGCTTCGAGTTGCGACGTGCCATTGATCGGGTCGCCGCCAATACCGATCACGGTGCTCTGTCCGTAACCGCGCTGCGTCAACTGCCAGACCGCTTCATACGTCAGCGTGCCCGAGCGGGACACCACGCCGACCTTGCCGGGCTTGTGGATATACCCAGGCATAATGCCAATCTTGCACTGTCCGGGTGTGATGATGCCGGGGCAGTTCGGCCCGATCAGGCGACTCCTCTTGCCCTTCATGCCTTCTTTCACGCGCATCATGTCGAGAACGGGGATACCCTCCGTAATACAGACCACGAGCTCAATCCCGGCGTCAACCGCTTCCATGATCGAGTCCGCGGCAAACTCCGCCGGAACGAAGATCATCGTCGCATTGGCACCAGTCTGCGTGCGCGCTTCGCTCACCGTGTCGAACACGGGAACCTTGCCCTCGAACAATTCACCGCCACGGGCGGGCGTGACCCCGGCCACCACATTGGTGCCGTAGTCCATGCAATTTTTGGCGTGGAATCCTCCCGCCTTGCCGGTGATACCCTGGACAAGAAGGCGAGTGTTTTTATCAACGAGAACGGACATTTCTTATTTCCTCTTCGGTTAAAGTTTAAAGGGATTAGTGCTTGCCATTTTTTGCGGCGGCGACCGCCTTCTGTGCGGCATCTTCCAGATTGTCAGCGGCGATCAGCGGCAGATTCGACTCCTTCAGGAGCTTCTTGCCCGCATCCACGTTCGTGCCTTCCAGGCGCACAACGAGGGGAACCATCCGTTCCTCGCGCGCTTCGCGTTGACGCAACGCATTGATCACGCCCTGCGCGATCACGTCGCACTTCATGATGCCACCAAAGATATTCACCAGAATGGCCTGCACGTTCTTGTCCGCCATCAGGATCTTGAACGCTTCCGTCACCTGTTGCTCGCTCGCCCCACCCCCGACGTCCAGGAAGTTCGCGGGCTTGCCGCCGAAATGCTGGATGATGTCCATCGTCGCCATGGCCAGACCCGCGCCATTGACCAGACACGCGATGTTGCCATCCAGACCGATGTAATTGAGGTTGAACTTCGACGCCTGCACTTCGCGCGGATCTTCTTCCTCCAGATCGCGGTACGCCACGATCTCCGGATGACGGCCCAACGCGTTATCATCAAAATTGAACTTCGCATCCAGCGCCATCACCTCGCCGCCCTTGGTGACCACCAGCGGATTGATCTCCACCATCGAACAATCGCACTTGATAAAGAGATTATAGAGCGAGTGGAACAACTTGCCCGCCGGACGCATCAGATTCGACGACAACCCGAGCAACTTCGCCAGCTTGCGCGTTTGATACGCCTGCAAGCCCAGCGTCGGATGAATCGGCTCGCGCACGATCGCGTCCGGATCGGTTTCCGCGACCTCCTCGATATTCATGCCGCCCTTCGTGCTCGCCACGATCACCGGCGCCGACGTGGCGCGGTCAATCAGGATGGCAAAATACAACTCGCGCTCGATTTCCTTCGACTCCGCCACCATCACCTTGCGCACCACGCGACCCGCCGCGCCCGTCTGCTTCGTCACCAGCGTCTGGCCCAACATCGAGGCTGCCACATCGCGCACCTGGCTCGACGTCTTGCACAACTGCACGCCGCCCTTGTACCCGTTGGTGAAAGTACCCTTGCCGCGGCCACCGGCGTGAATCTGGGCCTTGACCACGAGATTATTCGTCCCAAAGGAACGGGCCGCGGCCTCCGCTTCCTCCGGGGTATTGGCGACGCGCCCGCGCGGGGTGGCGACGCCAAATTTTTCCATGAGTTCTGCTGCTTGATATTCGTGAATGTTCATGCTGCTAAATTGACGGTGGGTTGAAGGTTACGAAAAACCCAAGCTGTCAGATCAAATCGACGCCGTCAAGGCCGACAAAGGCCATCAGATAAAATTATAGTGAGGCCTAAAGTTCACTTTATTGATAAAGATTAATTAATCTATTCACATTACAAGAATCAATATCCTGCTTGCCTGTTGGGTGCCGTTCTTGTAAGAGTTTTGAGCACAAAAAGTAAGAACGAATGCTGTTAGCCCGCAAAAGAGTTTGCAACTTCAACATCGAGCATCCGATATAAGTAAATCTGCTGCGCCATTTCATTCCATTAATGAACCCCATAAATAGACTTGCGCTTTAAACAGAATCCTCTATTGCCTACGATTATGCCTTATCCTCTTGGTTTGCAGCTATATAGTCTCCGCCGCGAGTTCGATAAAGATGCCGAAAGCGCCCTACGCGGTATCACGGCCCTCGGCTTCCACGCCATCGAAACAGCCGGTAGATACAAGTGGTCGACCGACCAGTGGGTAGCCCTCCTCCACGAGACCAAGCTCACCGTCCACGGCGCCCATGTCGGACTCGACTCCCTCGAGAAAGATCTCGCTGGCGAAATCGCCTTCCAAAAGGCCCTCGGAAACCACCGGATCATCGTCCCTTGGCTCGCCGAATCGCACCGCACCAAAAAAGGCTACGCCGTCATCGCCCAACAGCTCAACGACCTCGCCCGCGCCCTCAAACCCGAAGGCATGGAACTCTACTACCACAACCACAATTTCGAATTTGAAAAACTGCCCGAAGGCGGCAGCGGCTTCGACATCCTCCTCATGGAAACCGACCCCGCCCTCGTCCGCTTCGAAGTCGACACCTACTGGGTCGAACGCGGCGGCCTCAACAGCCGCGACTTCATCACCGCCAACGCCTCCCGCATCGGCATGATCCACGCCAAGGAACTCCGCAAACGCGACACCGCCGACGTCCCCGCCGGCCAGGGCGATGTGGACTTTCGTGCGATCCTGCCCCTCGCCAAAAAGCACAAATGGCCCGTCATCGTGGAGTTCGAAGGCGAAGGCGCCCCCGAAGCCGTCGCCGCCAGCGCCCGCTACCTCACCCCGCTCCTCGCGGCGTAACCAGCGTGACGCTGGACCCAATAGATTGCCGAGAGAAACTCCAGATGCCGCGATAGCGTCATTGGATGCAACGTCACATTACCCAGCGTGATGGCAGGGCTGAGCCCTGCACCCAGCGATGCTTCGCCTGATCTGACGTCCTCGATTCAACACGAATCGTCTACTTCAAGACATTCACCCTTCACACTCCGTCATCCCGAGTGAAGTCGAGGGATCGGGCAAAGGGGCGGTCCACCCACGCTACGACTACCGACGTGCACGTCAGAACCGGACTTCTGTTAGTGCCGGACCCGCTAAGTCCAGCGTGCGCAAGCACCCGGACAGGGGCTCTCTTCAGCGAGGACTCCCAGTTGCCGAAATCCCCTCTATCAAAGCCTGGCCTGAGCGTAGTCGAATGGCAGGGGTGGCGCGTGAGCGCGAGGGTGTGAGCTTCCCCCCCTCTGCCCGCGGCGAACTCTGCGAAAAACGATTCCCGCTTCCTACTTCCTCGACCGTGGCCACACCCAATCGCCCTGCTTCAGATCAATCAAGGAAAAAGACTCATTCCTCATCACGATCTTGCCCCCGTCATCCACGCCATTGAATCCCACCGAATAGAGCGCGTAATTTCCATCCGCCGCCACCCGGTAATGCAACGGCTCGCCATTGCACAAATCGTGCGGCACTTGATCGATGAATTTCGGCTCCAGCTCCGCCAACGTCGCCGGATATTTCCCGTTCGCCAGCCGGTACCGCTCCAACCCGCAGGCCACGCGAGCGAGATCGAGCCAAGCTTGTCCTTGCACAAACGTCTCTGTGCAGCTAGTGAGTGACGGCAAGGTGCTGCTCATCATCCCATAAATAGGTTGGTACGAGCGCTGTTCACGAAGTCGCGCCGGAGGAAACAACCGCTCTGAGAAATAACGCCGCTGGCTGCAATCTACCGAATACAGGCAGTTCTCGATATAGAGAGACGTCGCGGCGGCCTTGCTTTCGTCATACCATCCAGAAGCGCTGAGGTAGATGATCACGGCCCAAGGATTAAAATGTTTTTCAAAACGCGGTTCATAGCCCTTAAAAACCAGAATACGACTGGCTTTTTCGTACCCCTGCTTACGATTGCTCTGTAACCAATTCAAAGTCTCAACGAAAAAACAAAGTTCGCTTCGCACGGTGTGTTGATGCATCTGCAGCAAGTCAACCGAGCGAATCCCTGCCTGTAACTTCGCCAACTCTGAATCGGACCATAGATGCGATTCAATGCCCTCCCAGATCACGGGCAGCGGAGCTTGCGTCATCGAACAAGCGACCAATCCCGAAATCAGATAGGGAGAGTCTCCGTAGCCACGGGCGGCCTTAAAGATGGTGGAAATATCCCGCACACTGATTGCAGTGGCGTTGGCATCGAGAGCGGCAACAGCATGTGAGCTGAGAACCGTCGCGAGGTTGAGTGTTGGGCCGAGTTCGGATTGAATGTTATCCGCCGGAAAAGTATGACTTAGGTCTGCGAGAAATTGGCAGTAGGGTCGATCCGCTGCCTCATGAACTTGCTGAATCTCTTGGGTCGCGGCCTCAAATAGCGACATGGGTGGGGTGATGCCTGATTGCCCGAGTTTCCAATTGGCATGCGCTTTATTCTTGGATCGCCAGTCCAGAAACGTTTTTCTCGCCTCTAGCAGTTCGCTCTTGGGGCGATTCGTATTTTTGGAATCACTCGCCGCCAGCAGCCGCTGCCAAATCTCACTCTTCGCAAAATTCTGTTCATCCGGCACGGGCGGAGGAATGAGCGACTTCGGATCGAAGTTGAATCCCTTCGCTTCGTACTGGGCCTTGGTCTGAGCCCAGAGACGCGCGCCGCGCCAGTTCTCCTCCAGATACAACGCCACGATCAGCAGGGTGAGCCCCCCGAACGCTATCCCCGCCCACTTCAACCACCGTTTCATGCGACCAGCCTGTCAAAAACACCCCGCCGCCACCACTTTTTTCGCACACGCAGCTCACGTAGCCAACCTAACGCAAACGCCCGGCGCGTTTCCGTGCTATAACTCGTGACATGACCAGCCTCCGTCCCTTTGGAATCTCAAATGGGCGATTTGAAATTTCCCTCCGCTCCGATGTTGCGCACGCAGCCGCAGCCCGCACCGCACGGGGTCAGGCACTTAGGGAAAGTGGAGCCCTTGGGAGCGGTTCGGAGCGCACACGCGCACTTTTTTACCACGAGGTCGGAGGGGGCGAAATTTGTCAGTTTACGGGACGCAAACCTGCGCTAGCGTGAGACCTATGTCGGTGATCAAAAACGTCATTTTAGATTGGTCGGGAACGATTGTGGACGATTTCAACCCGGTCCTCGCGGCGACCAACGAGATTTTCCAGCACTACGGCAAGCCGCCCCTGAGCGCGGACGACTTTCGCGAGAAGTTCTGTCTGCCGTTCACGGAGTTCTACAAGAAGCATCTGCCGGAGGCGACGATGGCGGAACTCGATGCGCACTATCATCGCGCGTTCAAGTTGCTCCAAACCGACATCGAGATGTTGCCGCACGCGCGCGACTTTCTCGAGTTCTGTCACGCGCAGGGCATCCCGCTGTTCCTGCTCAGCTCGATTCACGGCGAGCATTACAAGGTGCAGAGCGAACGGCTCGGCATTGCGAAGTATTTCAAGCAGGCCTACGTGCAGGTGATCGACAAGCGCAAGACGATCCACGAACTCCTCGCCGTGCATGAACTCGAACCTGCCGAAACGATTTTCGTGGGCGACATGATGCACGACATCGAGACAGCCCATCATGGCGGCGTGGTCGGCTGCGCGGTGCTCACGGGTTATGATTCCTTTGCGAAGTTGCAGAGCGTGAATCCTGATCTCCTTTTCCGCAACATTGCGGGTGTACAAGATTACCTCGCGCGCCATCGCGCCGAGCCGAATGATCACCCGCCCATCGGCACGGTCGGGGCGCTCATCTACAATGCTCGCGGCGAAGTGCTGATGATTCACACCCACAAGTGGAGCAATCTCTGGGGCATCCCCGGCGGCAAGATCAAGCCGAACGAGGCGTCCGATGCCGCCCTGCGCCGCGAGGTGCTCGAAGAGACCGGACTCACGCTCGACTCCATCCAGTTCGAGATGGTGCAGGATTGCATCCAGCCGCCGGAGTTCTACAAGAAGGCCCATTTTCTCCTGCTCAACTACACCGCGAAGACGAGCCAGGAACAGGTCGTCCTCAACGAAGAAGCCGAGGAGTACCGCTGGGTCTCCATCGACGAGGCGCTCACCATGCCGCTCAACACCCCCACCCGCATTCTCATCAACCATGTCCGATCGCATTAACATCCTTGGCCTCGAGGTCTACGCCCACATCGGCGTGCCCGACGAGGAACGCGCGCGCCGCCAGAAGCTGCTGGTCAATCTCGGGCTCAAGCTCCGCTCCATCGGCGAAGCGGCCGTGGCCGACAACGTGGCGCTCACGGTCGATTACGCGCAGGTCGCCAACGAAGTGAAGGACGTCGCAACGTCGCGCCCGCGCAAGTTGATCGAAACGCTCGCGGAAGACATCGCCACCGCTGTGCTCGCGCACGAACTCGTGCGGGAAGTCAGCGTCGAGATCGAAAAATTCATCCTGCCCGATACACGCCTCGTCTCGGTCGAAATCAAGCGCAAGGCGCCAAAGAAGAAAAAGGAAAAAGCGCCCGCGCCCGTCGCTGCAAAGGACGTGCACCACACCCAGCGCCTGACCAAGTTGCGTCGGAGTGTGTAACCGCCCCTCAATTGGATCATGACTTCCGTCATCCAACAACAAGCCGCGCTCTACACCCGGATCTTCAGTCTGGGAATGCAGAACAGCCTCGTCTACCGCTGGAACTTCCTCGTCCGCGCCATTGCCGGATTCGTCCCGCTCCTCGGCTCGGTCTTCCTCTGGAAAGCGGTCTTCGCCGATGCCGATCACGAGGCCTTCTCCGGCTACAACTATCACGTGATGATGGCCTATTTCCTCAGCCTCATCGTGCTCGACGCGCTCACCTCCCCGGTCGAAGACGACTTCGCCATTGCCAGCGACATTCGCGACGGCCGCATCAGCCAGGTCCTGCTCAAGCCGATCAATTACTTCACCTACCGCGTCTCGCTCTTTCTCTCTTCGCGACTCGTCTATGCGGCAGTCGTATGTATCCCCGTCGGAGCGATGCTGATTTTCTTCCGCGACTATTTTGATTCGATTCCGATGGCACGAACCCTGCCCTACGCGCTGCTCGCCATGATCGGCTCGGCTTTTTTACAATTCACCATCACCTACGCCGTCGCGATGCTCGCGTTCTGGTTGCTCGAAATCGGCAGCGTGGTCTTCATCATCTTCTCCATCGAATTCCTCGCCGGTGGTCACGTCTTCCCGCTCGATGTGTTGCCCGCTCCGCTCTACGCCATCTGCCGCTGGCTGCCATTTGCGTATGAATATTATTTCCCGGTTGGACTCTTCCTCGGTCGCATCCAGGGCGACGCAATCTGGCAGGGCTTCCTCGTGCAATGGGCGTGGATCGCGTTCTTTTATCTCGTCGGACAGGCACTCTGGCGGCGCGGACTCAAACGCTATACTTCTGTGGGGAACTAAGAGATAAGCACGAAGCTCTAAGTACTAGGTACTAAGTATGACGAGAGAAACTCCACTACACCATTTGAACTTCAACGAACCACTTCCTATTCACGCTTTCAATACTTAGAACCTAGAACTTCGTACTTAGAACTTCCCCCTCCCACCATGTCCCGCTACCTCCACATCTGGCTCGCGCAAATGCGTTACTCGCTCGCGCGGGAAATGCAGTTCAAGGGGAATTTCATCCTCTGGATTCTCGTGGAGTTTCTCTGGTTCGCGCTGCAACTCGCCTTCATCGGCGTGCTCTACTTCAACGTCAAGGAAATCGCCGGCTGGTCGCGCTGGCAGATGGTCCTGCTCATCTCTACGAGCCATCTCGTGCAGCAACTCTTTCAGGCGTTCGTCATGATCAACTGCATGAACCTGCCCGAGCTGATCCGCACTGGGAAACTCGACTTCTTCCTCGCGCAGCCGGTCTCGACGCGATTCCTCGTCAGCACCCGCGCGTTCGAGCCGGGCTCAATCGTGAATTGCCTCATGGCCCTGATCGTCAGTGCCTACGCGGCCGCCAAAATTCCCATTCCCTTCTCCGTGTTCAACATCACCATGTATCTCCTTCTCATCGTCCTCGGCGTGCTGGTCCACTGCTCGTTCATGATGATGCTCATGACGCTGAGTTTCTGGATGACGCGCGCGCAGGGCTTTGTGAACGCCTACTACAATTTATTCCAGCTCGCGCGACTCCCCCGCGAAGCATTCAAGGGCGTCGCGGGCGTCATCTTCACGTGGTTCATTCCCATGCTGCTCGTCGCCAACGTGCCCGCGCGCACGCTCATCGATGGTTTCGGCTGGAAGGAAACCAGCTATCTGGTTGCGATCACCGCTGTCATGTTCGCCGCCAGCGGCCGCTTTTTTAACTTTGGCCTGCGCCACTACACCAGCGCCTCGTCATAGGATTGCGCGGATGGCCATGCGTCTGCGCGAGGCACGATGGAACCATGCCCCGCACAGCGGCAATCCAATCACGCGGGCCGGATGCGCAGCGTGTTCTTCTTGTAACAGGCGTCGATGAGATCGCTGAGTTTGCCTTCCGCGAGACCGATGCAGGTATCGGCGGCACCGTAGTAAATCCGCACGGTTCCCTCATCGGTGAGCACCGCATTGCAGCTGAACACCACGTTGCCCACGCGACCCACCATCTCGTAATCGTGCTCGGGCCAGAGGATCGTATCCTCGCCACGGGCGATCACCTTCGACGGATCTTTCAGGTCGAGCATGCACGCGCCGAGACGATAGATCGGACCCGCGCCGGTGAAAGTTACGCCGTGATAAATCTCCAGCCAACCCTTGTCCGTCTTGATCGGCACCGCGCCCGCGCCGACCTTCAGGCTGTCCCACAGGCCCGGACGCGCGCTCATCACGGGACGCGAACGGCCCCAATAAATGAGATCGGGTGAATAACTGACCCACATGCCGCACGTGTCATTCGGATCGCCGAAGGGACGATCGAGTCGCGCGTAGAGGCCGTTGATTTTTTCCGGGAAGAGCGCCCCGTTGCGATTGCCCTGTTCGCTCGCGATCGAGACGCGCTCGAACGTGCGGAAATCCTTCGTCTTCACAATGCCCACGCGCACACCGGCGCTTTCCGAGCTGCTCGCGTAAAGGATGATGTATTCGCCGTCGATGAAGGTGATGCGCGGATCATAGATGCAATCCTCCGCGTGATCTTCCGGTGGCGCGGGCCAGTTGACCGGTTCCGGATCGGCGGTGAAGTGGATACCATCCTTACTGCGGGCAATCCAGAGCGTGACCGGCTGCGCGAGCGTCGCGGCGTCGACCATGAGCAGGTATTCACCGTTGAAGCGAATCGCGCCGGGATTGAAGGCATACATCACATCGCCGGGAAAATCGGACGGCTTGATGACCGGGTTGTGCGGACTCTTGATGAGCACGCGTTTCAGTCCGCCGCGAGTCGCGACGGGTGTGGAATGAACAGTGGGAGTAACGAGGGTGGTCATAAAAAGGGTGGGGATGAGATCAAGGATTCGATTTCGGGGTGAGTTCTTCACGCGCGGCGGCCACGGCATTGAGATAGGTGTCGTTCAGCAGATCGGCGGAGAAAAGTTCCATCGTGCGACCGCCGAGCGCGTACGACTGACGCATCGCCGTGGCGACCAGATCGGGCGATTGTTTTTTCGCGCTGTAGATATCGATCAATTGCGATTCGAGGTTGATCTTGCCATTCGCTTCCGCCCAGATGTCGACGGCCGCGTTGCCCGCCTTGAACCAGTCGGCGTGCGTGGCGTAACAGACGAGCAGTTCCAGCCGATTGCCGACGCGCTGGAACGCGTAATCGCGTACCTCACGGGCGATGTCTTCGCGCCGTTCTCCCGCGACCATGTTGTGCAATGCGAGAGAGAGTTTCTTCGTCGGGAAGGCGTCCGCATACGTGTCGACCATCGACTTCCACGCCGTGGCGAGTCGCTCCGGCATGAAGCCCATCGCCTTCGCTTGCTCGGCGGTGATGTTCAAATTCATCTCCAGGCCATTCGCCAGTGCGGGACCGGTGATCTGCACTTCCACCAGCGTCGGATCATTCGCGTAACGCTGCCCCGCTGATTGCGCAGCGGCTTTCATCGCGCCGAGATAAATCGGGTCCCACGGCTCCGGCGCAACCGCTTTCGACGTACCCGCATCCACCCATTGCGTGGTGTGACTCCACTCGAATTTCTTCGCGCCCTTGGTGTAGATCCACTCGGGAATCCAACGTCCGCCGCAAATACACAACTTGACTGGCTTCCCCGCAGCCCGTGCCGTGGCAAGCACCTTGTCGATCGAGCTCCAGTCGAATTGTCCTTCCGCCGGAGCAACGCGGACCAAGCCGGTGTAGTACACGATGCCGTCAATCGCCGGATGCGAAACGAGCTTCTCGAGTGTGCCCGCCGGATCGCTATTGCGCACCAATGCCCATACCTGCATGCCCGCTTTCGGTGTCGGGACGGGGGTCGGAGCCGGAACTGGTGCCGGGGTGGGCGCGGAATTTTCCGGAGCTGGTGTGGCGGGAGGAGTGGCCGCCGCAGGCGCGGAGGGTTTTCCCTCGCAACCGCTGAGGGCCACGAGCGCAACAAAAAGGACGGCGAGACGACGAAGAGGCATCATAAAGCAAAGTATCGAATGAAAAAATCAGAGCTCTTCGAATTTCAGTTTGGCGATCCAGAGGATCAGCCCCTCCGGCTGGGTACCCAGAGCAAAGACCGGCACGCGCAACGTTGCGGTCTCCATACCTGTGCCAACAAATTCCAGCGTTTGTTCGCGCCACGTGTCATCCACCTCGTTGGTGAATTTATCCGGCTGGCCATACGGGGTGTAGGGCGCGGAGGTCGTGAAACACGCGGTCAGAATCTTGGCGGGTCGTGACGCCTTCCACAGAAACGTGATCCGGTAACGTTTGCCGTCCGCGATCTTCAGCTTCTGCGTGAAATTGAGCTGGATGTCGTACGCGTTCTTGCGCACGCCGGGCTGATTGATTTCCGCTTTCAAGGCGCCCGTTCCGGCAGGCGACTGGATATCATTGTCGCGTGTGACGGTCAGCTTCGCGTCATTGTCGGTGTGTTTCCAGACCGTTTGCGGGATCTGTTTGAGCGTCGTGAAATCCCATTCCACGGGCTCCGCCTGAAGGGACAAGGTGGTGAGGGTGAGCAAGCCCAGAAGCAAAGTGATGGCTTTCATGGAGGTATTTTAAAACAGTTTCACGTAATTTCAATAGTTATTTCCAAAATTGTAATGACACTCTTTGCCCACGACGCCTCTTGTATTCCGAACTTCCCCATGAGAAACGGATCACGACCGCTCCTTTTTCCTTGCGTTTCCTCTTAGATTTGAAACAGTTTCATGAAGCATGGCTACCATCTATGATATCGCTCGCACGGCCGGCACGTCCCCGGCCACCGTCTCCCGCGTGCTCAATGGCCGCACCGGCGTGAAAACCGACACCGCGCGCCGTATCCGCGAGGCGATGGAGGAAATGAATTTTCAACCTCGCTGGAAGGCGATGGAGCGCAACCGTTTTCTCGTGCTCATTCCGTCGGCCCAGGGCATTCTCAACAGCGGTTACGTTACGCGCATTCTCAGCGGCATGGCCGACAGCGCGTTTCGCATGGGCTTCAATCTCGTCCTGCGTCCATTCGACACCGCGCATTGCAACTACCGCGAACTGCGCCAGCTCATCGTGCAGGAAGGCGCGGCGGGCTGCTTCCTCATTTCGCTCAATGACATTTATCTCCCCACCTCCGACATCAACCTGATCGGGTTGCCGCATGTCGTGGTGGGCCACAAGTTTCAAGACGACGGCCTGCACCAGATCCTGTTCGACGACTACCATGCGGGCATCGACGCGACCAAATACCTCCTCGCCCTCGGTCACCGCAATATCGCCCTGGTTTCGTTCGACATCAGCGACCGCGGCCATCGCGACATCCACCGCGGCTTCATGGAAACCATGCGCGGGGCTGGTTTCGAATCCCAAGCGCAGCACGTGCAGTTCCGCGACTCGCTGCCCGAGTCCGGCCGCTCCGCCGCGCTGCGTTTGCTCCAGCCGCGCGAACGACCCACCGCCGTCATCATCAGCAATGAGGATCTCGCCAACGGCTTTCTCGCCGAGACGCGCGCTATGGGGCTCGATATTCCCCGCGACGTGTCGGTCATCGCGTTTGAGAATGCCTATTCGTTCGACATGACCTCGCCTGCGCTCACCGCCATGCAAACGCCGGTCTACGCCTCGGGCGTGGAAGCGGTCAAGATGCTCTGCGCGCAAATGAAGCAGGACCACGGCGGCTACGCCTCCACCCACAGCGATCCCAATACCATCACGCTGCCCATCCCGCTTATCGTCCGACACTCGACCATCGCGCGGCCGCAGACCTGATTTTATTGTTGCCCCGGATTGAACCAGCGCGGGTCCTGACGCGGCGCGATGTACTCGTTCAGATTTTCGACATGGCCGTCGATGAAGAGGTAATTCGCCGACTTGTGTGGATGCCGTCGCGCCACATCCTTGTCGGAGTAGGTGTTGAAATGTTCCGTGTTCTTGTTGAACTCCACCACCATGAACGTCTGTGACGCGGGCGCGAGCAGCTTGCGGTAATTCCAGTACGTCTCGAGCAAGGGATTCATGTTGCCATTGATCACGTAGGACACTGCGCGGTTTTCGGTGGGCTTGAATTCCGGGCAGACAAAAACTCCCGCCGCGCGCGGCAGCGGCGCGTAGCCCATGGAGTTCGTCGCCATGCCCAGATACGGAATCAACTTCCACATCCAGGGGATCGATGTGGCATCGCCGCTGATGTACGCTGCTGGCAACATCTGATTATTATCGCCCGCATAGAGCTCGATCGCCTTCCCGATCTGCGCCAGATTGGACATGCATTTCACGCTTCGGGCCTGCGCGATGGACGACTTCGCCCACGGCAGGCACAGCGCGGCGAGGATCGCGATGATCGAGACGGTCACCAGCAATTCCACCAGCGAGAAGGCGAGGGAGCACCAGCGCTCAGTCGGGGAGCGTTTCATGGAAAGGGAAGTTCAGATCGCGCGTGCCGCGCCGGATGAAAACGCTCAGCTTTGACGGCGGCGCACGACCAGCGCCAGCATGCCGAGGGCTCCCACCGCCAACGCCACGGAAGTCGGCTCCGGCACGACGGTGAGATTATCGAGGCGGATGTTCGAATTGAGGGTCGTCCCATTCACCATGTAGAACCCGATACCCGTGATCGTCGTGCTCGACAGGTTCGAGCCCAGCGTGCTGCCGAGCGAAAGTTCCGTGCCGGGAGTCAGCGTGAGGGAACGCCAGTCGGCAGCGAGCGTGGAGAAATTCAAGCTGTACGAAACGCCGCTCGTCGCGTTGGCGAAATCCGAGAAGAGGCTGAAGTTGCTCGAATTGCTAAAGGACAAACTCGACGCATACCACGAACCGGAGCCCACCGAACCATCCCCCCCGAGCTGGATCATCAGTCGCACGGACGGCGCCGTCGTGGAATTTCCCATGTTCCAGGAAATGGTGTTGCCCGCTGACAAATTCAACGCCGTGGCGCTCGTAAACGTGGTCACTGCCGCAGAGATCAAACTTGTCGTCGCGCGATTTGCAACATAGAGCGCCCCATAGGTCGTGGGTGAGCCAACGTACGGCGGATAACTGCTACTGCCCGAAATCGCGATCGCATCGCCACTATTCGGATCGCCCACCGTGCTGACATTGGTCGCCGCCGCCCCCATGTAGGCCGACCAACTCTCGGTGGAGACCGCGAGATTGGGACTGGAAGTGGCGTGATTGAAATCCTCCGTGTAAATCGCCGCGCGCGAAACCATCAGGGAAGTAAGACCCCAGACCCCCAAAGCCAAAACCGCCTGCGCGGCTCGTGACGTCAGCTGAGAGTTGAGAATCGAGGAAGAGTGAGTTGCCGTTTTCATGTTAATCTTTCTCCGCGTGGATTGGGTTGCTCGTTTCAGTGCGAATACCACTATCGACAGGCGGACTATATAAACTGTTTCAGTTTTTTTCAATAAAAATCTAAAAAGCATCGCTTAGACTACGAATAAAAACCCCTATTTACTCTTATTTACGAGGTAAAAATTCAAAGGAGCCGTTACGAGATTATTTTTGAAACAGTTACGAAACAGCGCATATTCGGCGTTGACGCGACCCCGCTTTCCGCGTTACAGTGCATCGCAGGCAATCGCTTCCTTCCGACTCGAAACTCCGGGCGAGAGCAGGCAGCCTCAATCCACAGCAAAGGTTTCCCACTTCTTATGATGCCTCACTTTACACGTCGTCAGATTCTGTTTTTGGGCGCGGGCGGCTTGCTCGGCGCGTTGGCTCCCGATTGGCTGCGCGCGGCGGGCGGTTCCGGTTCCGCGGCGGACGAAAGCGCGGAGAAAGCGCACCGCGAAATCTGGCGGCGCTTCGTCGCGGAGGATGGCACTCTCTTCGATTACACCGACTACGCGGGTAAAGTGATTTTGCCCACGCCGGAAGATTGCCGGGACAATAAGCCGAATGCGCTTGGCTGGTGGACGCCGATTGAAAACGGCAGCATGTTTGGTGGCTCCTACATGGATGCCCTCTGCACCCGCTGGCGGCTCAAGCGCGAACCTGAAATCGCCGCGCAGGCGCGCCGACTCGCGGGCGGTCTGGAGAAACTCGGTTCCGTCGGCAAGGTCCCCGGCTTCCTCGCGCGCGGTTTCGCCACCGACGGCGTCAGCCATTACGGAGCCAGCTCCGATGACCAGAGCTACCCGTGGTTCTACGGCATGTGGAGCTACCTCACCAGCGGCATTCCCGATGACGCCGAACGCCAGCGACTCTCCGCCCTCGTGGAAAAGATCGCTCTCGGCTTCGAGGAAAATCAGTGGGGTTTCCTCTGCGAAGCGCCCGGCTTCGGCAAGTTCGGCTCATGGGACGGCGCGCATTGCGACGCCAACGCCCGGCTCCTCTTCGTCATACGCGCCACCTACGAGGTCACCCGCAACAAAAAATGGCTCGATCTCTACAACCAGAAGAAAATCGAAAAACGCGGGCCGGATAAACTCACCCGCATCGAACTCTGCGCCGCCGGTTCCCACTACGTCGCGCCGGGAGAGAATCCTAACTACCCGCTGCATCCACCCATCTGGACCTCCGCCTCCTCGCAGGCCGCGCTGCGCGCCCTGTCGGAACTCGACGAAGATCCCGCCGTGCGCGCGCAATTTGCCGAGGGACTCAAGCGCAACGCCGCCAACGCGCTGCCCCATTTCAAACTCTGGAAGCAATACAACGAAGCCGAGGCGGGCAAGCTCACCTTCAACATCGACTGGCGCAGCCTCAGCGAACCCGCCTCCGGCTGGAAACCGCAGACCACGATCAAGGAAGCGTTCCAAGTCGGCAGCAACCAGTGGACCCCGTGGAAGAAACTCTCGCCGCGCCGCATCTACGAGAACAACCACATGCGCGATTCCTTCTACGCGGCGTGGGTCATTTTCCTCTCAAAGGACACCACGCTCATCGATTCCATCCGCGCAGAATTCGCTGAAGCCATGGCCCACTTCGACTGGAGCAAGCTCTACACCGTCACCTTTTTCACTGCCGAAAACGCCTACTGGCGCGCGCAGGAATGAGCTCTAGAGATCGATCTTGAACCGTTCACTTTGCGACGGCGAGAACGGCAGGACATTCGGGCCGGGCTTCAAGCCTGTGCCCGACAGCTCCACCTTCACCTCGGGGAGCATGATCGAACACGGACAATCGATCGGGCCGGGAATACTCTCCTGATTCGGCACGAACGCGTAATCCGTCCGACGCGCCATCGTCACTTCCAGCACCGAGGGCGAGAAGCGATCCCCCGTCCACACGGGCGGCACAATGTTATTCCCGTGCAAATGAATCGATTGATGCGTGCGGTGCAGCTTCTCCAGCACGGCCTTGGCCCGCGCCGTCCAGCCTTCATCGCGGAAAAAGTTGAAGTCGTGGAACTCACAACTGATCTGCCGGAAATGGTTCAGATCTTCGTCACTGCATGACATGAAAAAATCCCATTCGCTGCCCTCGATATCAATTTTCAACAAACTATTCGGAGCCAATCGCCCCAGATCAGCGATGCCATTGATCCGCTTGCGGGTAAACCGGAATTTCGGATTATCAACCGGCGGCTTGTCCACGCTGTCATCATACTGCCAGATCGCCTGCACATTTGGCGCGTGCCGCACCAAGTCGACATCGAAGGACACATTATCGCAGATGCCAAGCGAGTAGACCGTTTCGATGTTGTCAAAATCCTGCAGCAACACATAACCGCCGTCTCCGCGATCACCGAGCCGCACCTTGGGAAAGCCGGTCGCGCTTTGCGGCCAGATCAGGCCCATCAATTCATTGAACCGCCGCACTTCCTCGGGCCGCGTCACCGCGACGCCGTTCTGCACATTGGCCGAGACAAGCATGTAGCGCGAGACCCCCAGCATTTCCCCCACGGCCTTGCAGACGTAATTGGCACTCTGGACGGTGACCTGATTGTTCATCTTGTCCACCGTCAGCACCTCCTTGAGCACGCCCTGGATCTGCATCATCGACTGCGTCAAGGCATCCAGCTTGCCAGTCACTTCCTGCAATTTCGCCATCAGGTCATCTGCCATAGAGCTCCGGGGTAATCAATGAAGTCACATCGACGCATAGGTACACCCCACGATCAACGGCGCGTTGGCGTTAAATCCTGAGTTAAAAATGCAGCACCCCGGCCCCTGTTTAATTGATTTAAATCCCCGCTCCTTGTGGACCCCGCGCGGTACCACCTAATCTCAAGAGTGAAACACCGCTTCGAAGTCCGGCCCTTACGTTATTCACGAGAAATCCGGATCAATGATCACACAATTCAAATCCCCACAAGGCTTTGGCGTTTACCCCAAATCGTCACCAATGAAATAATCACACCATGAAGCACTGCCACTCACTCCCCCATTTTCGATATCTCGCATGGCTCTGGCTGACCCTGCTTTCACTCCCACTCGCCCATGCGGAGATTCGCGAGTTCAGCGCGACATATAGCGGCACCCTCACCTCCTCCTATACCCTTTATGTTCCGCCAGCCTCGGAAACGCCCCGCATCAAGGGCGTGGTACTTCTCTACCCCGGCTCCAGCGGCGACTGGCGTTTCCGGGCGAAGGATCCCATCTGGCAGGACGCCGTGCGTTCGCTGGGCTTCGCCCTGATCGGTGCCGACACATACGGCTACACCGCCATTGGTTCCAGCTCCAGCAATGCCTCCTTCACCCTCAACAACATCCTCTCCGTTGCCGCCACCGCGAGCGGCCACCCCGAACTGGTCAACGTTCCCATCATCAGCATGGGGACTTCCCTGGGTGGATTCAGCTCCACCAAGTGGGCTTACTATCTCCCCGATCGCGTCATTGCCATCGCGGCGCAGCGCGGAGCCAACTCCTTTTCCACCTCAGCCAGCGGCGCGCAATTGAACGTCCACACGCTCGTCATTCCCGGCTCCATCGATACCAATGGAATCACCAATCCTCCGAGCTTGCGCCCCTATTACGACTACTGGCGCTCCGCCACCACCGACGGTCGCGCCGCATGGGCCGTCGACTGGGAGGCCGGACACGACACCTTTACGAGCAACCAAACCTGGGCGTTGAGCTGGAGCTGGGCCGCCGAATCCATCGCCCTGCGCTATCCGGCGAATACCATCCCCGCCATCACCGCGGGCAATCCCATCGCGCTCAATTCCATTCCGTTGAGCAGCGGCTGGCTGGGACAACAGGCCTTCGCCACCAGCACTACCGGCGCAGACCGCAGCTCTTTCTGCTCCATCGCCCCGTACACTCAATACAGTGGCAACAAAGGGCTCGCCTCGTGGCTGCCGAACGAAACCCTGGCGCGCGTCTACCAAGCTTTCAACAGCTTCGATGGCATCAAAACCCGCACCGTCATCCCCCTGCAGGGGCCGCTCGCCATTGTCGGCGACGCCGCGCCGCTTGCCTCCGTACCGAACCAAACCGACATCCCGCAAATGGCCACGTGGCCCGTCGGCTCGACCATCACCATTACAATTGACCCGCGCGAATTTGACGATGTCCGCTCGATCATCGCCATGCAATATTACGACGGTGCCAAGCTCCTCGCCACACAGGTGGCTCCCGGCACCAACGGCTGGACTCTCCCCTATACGCTCGACACGGTCGGCATCCACAGCCTTACCGTCATTGCCACCGATTCCGCGGGCAACAGCACCGCGGCCTTCCGCACCGTCGTATCGGCGCCCGTGCGGGAAACCAATACCGCCCACTGGCGCTTCGAGGCCATCCCGCATCTCACCACCGACATCTACGACAACCTCACGCTCTCCGAATCCTCCGACACCAACAAGCGCCCCATTCGCGTAGCAAAACCTACCACGGGTCCCGGCTCCGCCTTCCCCAGCTTTGACTGGCCCTATGGCGACAACGACAGCGCGATGAAGTTCGACGTAACGAAGAGCCAATACATCACCGGCCTCGATAACGCCTACTTCTCGAAAGGCGCCAATGGCGCGTTCACCTTCGAGGCCTTCGTCAACCTCAACTCCACCGACAGCGGCGGCACCGCCCGCGCCATCGCCTGCCATGGCGGCTATCACAGCACCGACATGAGCTGGGCCCTGATTGTCACTTCCGAAACGTCCGGCCGCGGCGCGCGCAACGTCCTCCTGCAATTCGCCGACGACGGCAAGAGCACCACCGCCGAAACCATCGACTCCGACCTGCAGCTCACCGTCGGCGTCGACTACTACATCGCCATGGTCTTCAACCCCGCCGACACCAGCGCGAACGGCCTCACCTTCTACCTCAAGGATCTCACCAACAAGGGACCGCTCATCAAGGTGCAACGCACCCACACCAAGACCGCCCTCTGGAATTCCGCGCAGAACTTCACCCTCGGCAGCGGCAACTACAACACCTATTGGGACGGCCTCATCGACGAAGTCCGCTTCAGTCCCCGCCTGCTCGCGCAGACAGAATTGATGATCAACCAGTCACTCGTCCTGCCGCCCACCTTTGCCCTCTGGCTGCAATCCAGCGGACTCGCCTCCAACACTCTCCCCACCGCCGACACCAATCACAACGGCATCCCCAACCTCATCGAGTACGCCCTCGCCCTCCTGCCCGACGCCGCCACGCTCGAAAGCCGCCAAAGCTACGGCACCACCACCAACGCCGGTTCCACCTACCTCACCTACACCTACACCCGGCCCGAGCCCGCCCCGACCGACCTCACCTACGTGGTCGAAGCCTCCACCGATCTCGGCACTTGGACCACCTCCGGACTCGTCGAAATCAGCAACACCGTCAGCCGCAATCTCCGCACCATCACCGTGCGCGACAGCACCGCCACCTCGGCCACCACGCAGCGATTCCTCCGCTTGCGGGTCGTCACGCCCTAAGAGCCTGTCTACGATCTTTTCTGGGTGGGGTTGCCAGAGATTTTGACACTGGGCAAGGCGGAGCCGAGGGCCAATA
>OFJB01000028.1_pt1 | contig 121047 bp, 115 predicted proteins | sample 1775081 | NCBI WGS metagenome assembly OFJB01 (sample SAMN08195771, study PRJEB24354) | sludge metagenome | isolation source: initial sludge from phenol fed wastewater aerobic bioreactor | place: India: Nagpur | collected 2016-06-05 | reverse complement strand
GTCTTCATCCCGCTCACAGGCTTCGTGGCGCAGCGGACGTCGCTGCACTCGGCGCTCTTCGCCCTGCTGGTCTTCCCGATTTTCGGCTGGCTGCTGGCGCACTGGCTGCCGCGCGATCTGGGGCGCAGAAAGGACCGTCCTTCCGCATGAAACCCGCTGTCTGCCTCGTCTCCGGCGGACTCGATTCCGCCACCGCGCTGGCCTTTGCCCGCCGCGACGGCTGCGACTGCTACGCCCTCAGCTTCGATTACGGCCAGCGCCATCGCGTCGAACTGGCGGCCTCGGAACGCGTCTCGCATGCGCTCGGCGCCGTCCAGCACAAGACCGCCGTCATCGACTTGCGCTTGTTCGGCGGTTCCGCGCTGACCTCAGAGATCGAGGTGCCGAAGGACCGCGCCGCGTCCGAGATGTCGCACGGCATCCCGATTACCTACGTGCCCGCGCGCAACACGATTTTCCTTTCGTTCGCGCTCGCGTGGGCGGAAGTGCTGGGCTCGTCGGATATCTACATCGGCGTCAACGCGGTGGACTACTCCGGCTATCCCGACTGCCGGCCGGAGTACATCGAGTCCTTCGAGCGCATGGCCAACCTGGCGACGCGCGCGGGCGTGGTCTTGCCGCAGTCGTGTCCGGCGTTCGGAGTGCGGTCGGCCGCGACGTGGGGCTCTCGCCCGGCGTCTCGATCGCCTATTCGGGCCAGTTCGAATATCTCGCCCGCGCCATCGACGATCCGCGCGAGGGCCGCGCGGAAGACTATCTCTTGCGCTACCTCATCGAGCGCAACGAGATTGACTACGACGCCCACGCTGGCTTGCTCTACAAGCTGGCGGGGCAAGTCGTCGCGCGCGTGAAGTCCTATCTCGACTACGGCGCCTTCACGCCGATCCAGGTGGCCGCGACGACGGCGCTCAACAGTGACGGCGCCGACATCTCCGAGGTGCGCGACGTCTACCGCAAGCGGCGCGACGTGATGGTCGACGCCTTCGGCCGCGCCGGCTGGACGGTTCCCGCACCGGCGGCTTCGATGTTCGCCTGGGCGCCGATCCCGGAGCCGTTCCGGCATCTGGGCTCGCTCGAATTCTCCAAGCTGCTGATCGAGCACGCCGACGTGGCGGTGGCGCCTGGTATCGGCTTTGGCGAGCATGGCGACGATTTCGTGCGCATCGCGCTGGTGGAAAACGAACATCGCATCCGCCAGGCGGCCCGCAGCATCAAGAAATTCCTGTCGTCTTCCGCGACGCCGCCGAACAATGTTGTGCCGCTCGCGGCGCACCGCTAAACACCCCGCATCAGCGACGAATCCAAGGGGCGGCGCCTGCCATGGCCGAAGCATTGCGTATCGGGATTGCCGGACTCGGCACGGTTGGCGCATCCGTCGCGCGCGTGCTGCGCGAAAAGGCGGATGAACTCACCCGTCAGTGCGGCCGGCCGATCGCCGTCACGGCCGTTTCGGCGCGCGACCGCAACAAGGACCGCGGCATCGACCTCGACGGCGTGACGTGGATCGACAATCCGGTCGACCTGGCGCGCTCGAACGCCATTGACGTCTTCGTCGAGCTGATCGGCGGCGACGAGGGGGCCGCGCGCGAAGCCGTGAAGGCGGCTCTCGAATCCGGCCGCCATGTCGTCACCGCCAACAAGGCGCTGCTCGCCAAGCACGGCGTGGCGCTGGCCGAAATCGCCGAAAAAAAGGGCGTGCTCCTGAACTACGAGGCGGCGGTGGCGGGCGGCATTCCGGTCATCAAGACCATGCGCGAGGCTATGGCCGGCAATTCCGTGTCTCGCGTTTTCGGCATCCTCAACGGCACCTGCAACTATATCCTGACGCGCATGGAGGCCGAGGGCCTGACTTTCGAGGCGTGCCTGAAGGACGCGCAGCGGCTGGGCTATGCCGAGGCCGATCCGACCTTCGACATCGAAGGCGTCGACGCCGCGCACAAGGCGACGCTGATCGCCTCGATCGCCTACGGCATCCCGGTGCAGTTCGACAAGGCACACGTCGAGGGCATCACCAAGCTCGAAGCCTCCGACATCAAGTACGCCGAACAGCTCGGCTACCGGATCAAGCTGCTCGGCATCGCCAAGCGCCGCGAGCAGGGCATCGAACTGCGCGTGCATCCGACGCTGATCCCGGCCAAGCGCCTGATCGCCAACGTCGAGGGCGCGATGAACGCCGTCGTCGTCAAGGGCGACGCCGTCGGCACCACGCTCTACTACGGCAAGGGCGCCGGCGCCGAGCCGACCGCTTCGGCAGTGATCGCCGACCTGGTCGACGTCACCCGCCTGGCCACCGCCGACCCGGAACACCGCGTGCCGCACCTGGCTTTCCAGCCGAACGCGATGTCCAAGCTGCCGATTCTGCCGATGAGCGAGATCGAGACCGGCAACTACCTGCGCCTGCGCGTCGAGGACAAGGCCGGCGTGCTCGCCGACGTCACCCGTATCCTCGCCGACCACGGCATCTCGATCGACGCCATGCTGCAGCGCGAGCCGGAAGAAGGCGAGGGCGAGACCGACATCATCATCCTCACCCACGTCTGCAGCGAGAGCGCCGCGCTCGCCGCAATCGCCAAGGTCGAGGCGCTGGCCGCGGTCAAGGGCCAGGTCAAGCGCATCCGCCTGGAAGAACTGCAGTAAGCTGAAATCCGTCAGGGCGAGAAAGGGGGCTGCGGCCCCCTTTGTCTTTCTGGCGATGGCGATATGGATCAAGGAAATTGTGCGTTGTGGCCGGCAGACTGCGGATTCCCGCCCGCAAGGGCTTATTGATCAAGGAATCACGATGACCCAGACCCTGCATGCCTGCGACCACCCCACGCCGGAAGCCCTCTACCCCTTCGATGCGCGTGGCGTCGCCAAGCGTTTCCGCCACGCCGCCATCTTCGGCGCGCTCGAGTCGCTGATGCCCGGCGAGACGATGCGTTTCTGCAACGACCACGACCCGCTGCCGCTGCTCGCCCAGATGCAGCAGCGTTACGGCGAGCAGGTGGCGATCGCCTACGTCCAGCGCGAGCCGGGCGCCATCGTCATCGATTTCAAGGTGCTCGGCAGTTGACGCGGATCGCCGTCGCTGCGCTGCTTTGCCTCGTGCTCGCCGCGCTGGTCGGCGCGGCCGGGGTCGGCACGCCGGCGGCGGTGGCTCATCTGGCGTTTGCCGGCGGCATCGTGCCGCTGATCTTTGCGGCGATGATCCATTTCGTGCCGGTGCTGACGCGCACCGGCGACGCCCCGGCCGCCATCCGGCGGCTGCCGTGGCTGGCGCAGGCCAGCGGCGGGCTCGCCGTGGCCGGTTTTTTCGGCATCCTGCCTTACCCGGCCGTGTTTCTTGCGGCTTGCCTCGATCTCGGACTGGCCGCCGCGCTCCTCGCCTGGATCCTGCGCCGGGCGCGCGCCGCGCTCGGCACGCCGCATCCCGGCTGGCGCTGGTACGCGGCGGCCGTGCTGCTGCTGATGACGGCGCTGCTCGCCGTGCTGGCGATGGGAATCTGGCCGGAACACTGGCTGAGCTGGCGGCGCCTGCATCTGCACCTCAATACCCTGGGGCTGGTCGGGCTGGCGGCTTTCGGCACCTTGCCGCTGCTGCTGCCGACCGCGCTCGGCCAGCCCGATCCCCAGGCCGCCGGCTGGCTGCGGCGCCGGCTGTGGCCGCAAGTCGCCGCCGTTCTCCTGCTGGCGGTCGGTAGCGCGCTGTACTGGCCGCTGGCGGTGGCCGGCGCGGCGATCCTGGTCGTTCTCGCGCTCGGGCTGGTCGCCCACTGGCTGCGCCGTTTCAAGGCTGCTGCCCTGCTCGGCGACGGCGCCGTCGCGGCGCTGCTGGCGGCCGTGTGTGGCTGGTTGCTCTGCCTGTTCGCCGGTGCCTTGCACGGCGCCGGCCTGATCGCCGCGCGGCCGACGCTGGCGGCCTGGGCGGCGGCTTTCCTGCTGCCGCTGGTGAGCGGGGCGCTGACGCAACTGCTGCCGGTCTGGCGCCACCCGGGCGTGCGTACGCCGGCGCGCGACGCGATGCGCGACTGCCTGGCGGTCGGCGGGCGCTGGCGCGGCCTGCTGTTCTTCGCCGCCGGCCTCGCTTTCATCGCCGACGCCGCCATGCCGGCCGGCCTTCTGGTCGGCAGCGCGCTGGGCGGGTTCGTGCTGCGCCTCATCATGGCCATGCGTTTCGCGCGCCCGACGCGGTAAAATCCCGGTTTTTTCCGCTTTCCAGGTTCCGACGCCATGCGCTACATCTCGACCCGCGGCCAGTCCGCGCCCCAGGCTTTCTGCGACATCCTCCTCGGCGGGCTGGCGCCGGACGGCGGGCTTTATCTGCCCGAAACCTATCCGCAGGTGACGCGCGCCGAACTCGACGCCTGGCGCCAACTGTCCTACGCTGACCTGGCGTTTGAAATCCTCTCCAAGTTCATCACCGACATCCCGGCTGCCGACCTCAAGGCCATCGTCGCCAGGACCTACACCGCCGACGTCTACCGCTTCACCCGCAACGGCGGCAACGCCGCCGAGATCACGCCGCTGACCCAACTGGAAGACGGCCTGTACACGCAGGAACTGTCGAACGGCCCGACGCTCGCCTTCAAGGACATGGCGATGCAGTTGCTCGGCAACCTCTTCGAGTATGTTCTGGACAAACGCGGCGAGTCGATCAACATCCTCGGCGCAACTTCCGGCGACACCGGCTCGGCCGCCGAATACGCGATGCGCGGCAAGCACAACGTCAAGGTCTTCATGCTCTCGCCGGACGGCAAGATGAGCGCCTTCCAGCGCGCCCAGATGTACTCGCTGACCGACGCCAACATCTTCAACATCGCCGTGCGCGGCATGTTCGACGACGCCCAGGACATCGTCAAGGCAGTTTCCAACGACGCCGCGTTCAAGAAGCAGTACAAGATCGGCGCCGTCAATTCGATCAACTGGGCGCGTGTCGCGGCGCAGATCGTCTATTACTTCCAGGGCTATTTCCTGGCTACCCAATCGAACGACGAGACGGTGTCGTTCTGCGTGCCGTCGGGCAACTTCGGCAACATCTGCGCCGGTCACATCGCCCGCCAGATGGGTCTGCCGATCGCCAAACTGGTGCTCGCCACCAACGAGAACGACGTCCTCGACGAGTTCTTCAAGACCGGCGTCTATCGTCCGCGCACTTCGGCGGAAACCAGCGTGACGTCGAGCCCGTCGATGGATATTTCCAAGGCCTCCAACTTCGAGCGCTTCGTCTTCGACCTGGTCGGTCGCGACCCGGTGGTGATCCGCGATCTCTGGTCGCGCGTCGACCAGGGCCAGGCTTTCGACCTGAGCACGACCGTCTATTGGAAGGACCTGCCGAAGTTCGGTTTCGTTTCCGGGCGCAGCACGCACATCGACCGTATCAACACGATCCGCTACGCCCAGGGGCGTTACAACGTGATGCTCGACACGCACACCGCCGATGGTCTCAAGGTGGCGCTCGAACAGCGCCAGCCGGGGCAGACCATGATCGTGCTGGAAACCGCGCAGCCCGCCAAGTTCGAGGAAACCATCCGCGAAGCGCTGGGTACCGAGCCGGTGCGCCCGGCCGAACTGGCCGGCATCGAGAACCTGGAGCAGCACGTCGTGGTCATGGACCCGGACGTCGCGGCGATCAAGCAGTTCGTTGTCGAGCGCGTATGAGCTTTGATCACGAGGCCTTCTGGTCAGCGCGCTATCGCGATGCCGGCGAGGATTACCTCTTCGGCACCGCGCCGAACGCTTTCCTGAGCGCCCAGGCCGGGCGCTTTGCCGCCGGCATGTCGGTGCTGGCGGTGGCCGACGGCGAAGGGCGCAATTCGGTGTGGCTGGCCGAGCAGGGCTGTGCCGTCACCGCCACCGAAATTTCGCCGGTGGCCTTGGCCAAAGCCGCTAAGCTGGCGCGCGCCCGCCGGGTGGCGGTCGATTTCATCGAGGCCGATTTGCTACGCTGGGACTGGCCGCTTGCCGCCTTCGACGCAGTGGTCGGCATCTTCATCCAGTTCGTCGGGCCGGCCGAACGGGAAATCCTGTTTGCCGGCATGCAGGCGGCGGTCAAGCCCGGTGGCCTGTTGCTCTTGCATGGTTATACGCCAAAACAGCTTGAGTACCGGACCGGCGGCCCGTCCGCCGTGGAAAACCTGTACACCGCCGAACTTCTGCGCAGCGCCTTCGCCGGCTGGGAGTTGCTCGAACTGCGCGAGCACGAGGCGGTGATCGGCGAAGGGCGCGGCCACGCCGGGCGCGCCGCGCTGATCGACCTGGTCGCCCGCAAGCCGGCCTGAGGCCGGCGCTCAGTCGACGAAGCGCATCGACAGGTCGAGCGCCTTGACGTCCTTGGTCAGCGCGCCGACCGAGATGCGGTCGACGCCGGTTTCGGCGATTTCCCGGATGCTTTCCAGGCTGACGTTGCCTGAGGCTTCGAGGATGGCGCGGCCGGCGTTGAGCGCCACCGCCTCGCGGAGCAGGGCGCAGGAAAAATTGTCGAGCAGGATCATCGTCGCGCCGGCGTCCAGCGCCTGACGCAGTTCGTCGAGGTTTTCCACTTCCACCTGGATGAACTTGCAGCGGTCGGCAGCCGCTGCCGCGACTTTCTGCGCGGCGGCCATCGCCTGGGCAATGCCGCCAGCGGCGTGGATATGGTTTTCCTTGATCAGGATCGCGTCCCACAGCGCCAGCCGGTGATTGCCGCCGCCGCCGGCACGCACCGCATACTTCTGGGCGACGCGCAGGCCGGGCAGGGTCTTGCGCGTATCCACCACTTGCGCCCGGGTGCCGGCGATCGCATCGGCGTAGATGCGCGCCTTGCTCGCCACCGCCGACAGCAATTGCAGGAAATTCAGCGCGCTGCGCTCGGCGGTGAGCAGGGCGCGACCGTTGCCATCGATGGTGCACAGCACTTGGTCGGCGCCGATGCGCTCGCCGTCGGCGGCCTGCCAGCTCACCGTGGCGGTCGGGTCGAGACGGCGCACGCATTCGTCGAACCAGGCGGCGCCGCACAGCACGCCGGACTCGCGCGAGATGACGCGGGCGCGGACCTGGCGTTCGCCGGGAACGAGGGCCGCCGTCAGGTCGCCGGCGCCGACATCCTCGGCGATGGCGGCGGTAACGTTGCGGGTGATTTCAGCGGCGAGCGGATAGTCGAATTCGATGGACATGGCGGGGGCGCGGGAAAGTTGCGGGTGGCGCATTGTAACGCCCGGCGGCGGTGGCCAGAAGCCGGGAACCCTTGCCCGGCGCGGATGATCCAACAGCGGCCAGTCCTGCCAAAGGAGTCACGCCATGGATGCGATGCACACGCTGCCCCAGTTGTTCGCCCAGCTCGGCCTGCCGTCCGAGCCGCCCGCCATCGACGCCTTCGTCAGCGCCCACCGGCCGCTGGCCAACGACGTCGCGCTTTACCGGGCGCCGTTCTGGACGCCGGCCCAGCGCAGTTTCCTCAAGGAAGAGATCATCGAGGACGCCGACTGGGCGTCGGCCATCGAAGAGTTGAACGCCCGCCTGCACTGAGATTGCCGGCGGGCGCCTGGGCCCCGCCGGCAGTGCTTCAGATTGCCTTGAACAGCGCGTTGAACTGTTCGGCGGCGTCGCGTTCGCCGCGCAGGATGCCGCGCGACAGGTCGTAGACCCGCTGCGTCGTGGCGCGCACGTCGGCCCGCAGCTTGGCCTGCTGTTCGGCGCTCAGGCGTTCGCCGGCGTAGCGGGCGAGCAACTGGTCGAGGTGGGTGTCCATCGCGGCGAGCAGGGCGTCGCGCTCGCTGCCGAGGTCCGCCGTGCGTTCGGCGACGCGGCCGGGCGCGGCGACGATGTCGCGCAGCCATTGCCGGTAGCCGCCAGCGAAGGCGGGCGCGTTGCGGATGAAGACGCCGTTGTTGCTGTCCATCATCAGGCTGCGCACGTCGGCGTTGGCCGAGCCGATGAAGACATCGTCGCCGAAGACCATCACCTTGCTGTGCAGCGACAGGCGCTTGTCGGTCTGCGGCAGGTACTCGTAGTAGCGCAGGCGGGCGGCAGCGCTGCCCGGCGCCGTTTCGCGCAGGTGATCGGCGAGCGCCTTCATCTGCCAGACGGCGAGCAGGTTGACCACGCTGAGATCGGTGGTGGCCAGCGAATTGGTCAGCATCGTCAGCGTCACGCCGGGGCAGGCGCGGCTGCCGTCGAGGGCGCCGCCGATGTCGCGCAGCAGGTTGGCCGGCAGGAAGAAGTAGGCGTTGTGGATGTAGACCTCGCGCGTCGTCCCGGCGCCGTCGCATACCGCTTGCATGGCCGAGCGCCACAGGCCGTGGATCTGCTTGCCGTGCGCCGCTTCGTCCTGCAGCGGGGCGCCGTAGCTGCGCCGACCATCCACCATCGGCAGGTTCTGCAGGTAATGGATCGCCGCCTGGGCGTCGATCGTTTGCGGCGCGGCGGCGATTGCCGGGCGGTATTCGCTGCGGAAACGCTGCAGGTTCTCCCTGTGCTGGCGGGCGATCGTTTCCATGCGCTGTTCCAGCGGGCGCAGATGACGGGCTAGGTAACGGTCGACGCAGGCGGCGTCGCTGCCCTTGGCGCAGGTTTCCTGGGCGGCGTCGAAAACCGCGAAGTTGGCCAGGTGCTCGTTCGGCGCATGGCGACGCACCTGGGCCAGCGTCGCGTTCATCGGCAACTGCCAGAGATTGTCGAAACTGGCGGCAAGTGTCGCGTCCGGGGCGGTCAGGCGCAGCCGGACGTCGGTGTCCATGAAGTTGTATTTGGCGGAGAGCGGCCCCAGATGCAGGTGGTAGGCATCCTCGACATTACGCCCGCCGAGCACGAGCTGGCGGCGGTCGGCGAGCAGCAGCTTGTGGTGGAGGAATTCGCTCAGGTAGTCCCAGTCCCGCTGCGCACTGCTGTTGTTCTGGCGCGCCAGCGGCAGGTAGCTGCCGACCGTCGCGAACACCGGGTTGACCTGCTCGGCGAAGGCGAGGCGGACGAAGGCGAGCTTCAGGCGGGCGCTCAGGCCATCGACGCCGCCGCTGTAGCGGGCCTTGAAGTAGAGCTTGCCGAGTTCCTTCAGGCGTTCGCCCTGCGCCGGGTCGGCGTTGCCGGCGCTGGCGGCGAGCGCCTGCGGATCGATGCCCTGGCCGCGGCTGATGGCGTAGGCCAGCAGTTGCGGATGCTTGCCGTAGAGGCCGGAAAGGAACAGGCCGGAACCGGCGACGGTGGTTTCCGCCGGGTCGCTGCCGGCGGCGGCGAGTGCGCCAAACTGCTGCTCGATCGCGCGCTGCTTGGCGTCGTCGCATTGCTGGCCGGCGACGCCGACGTCGGCGCAACTGGTGGTCAGGTAGGCGGCATCGCGGATGATCTCGGCGGTCGGCCGGTTGTAGAGGCGGACCTCGAGCTTGCCGGCACCTTCGCGTTCGAGCCAGCTCAGGCGGTCGAGATCGCCGTAGGCGCTGAAATAGTCGAGCAGCAGGCGAACCCGGACGCCGCGCCGGGTGGCGTCGAGCAGCGCCTGGGTGAGCGCCGTCGAACTGTAGTCGTCGGCGAAGATGTAGTAGGCGAGGTCGAGACTTTCCGTGGCACTGGCAATCACTTCCAGCTTGGCGGCGAAGGCGGCGTCGTTGTCGGTCAGCACCTGTCCCTCGGCCAGCGCCAGCGGGCCGCCGCTGGTGTGACTGGCAAGGGTTTCGGCGAGCGGGACGGGACGGTTCGGGGCGAGGCTGGTGCAGCCGGCAGCGAGCAGCGCGGCCGAAACGAAGAGGGAGAGCAGGGTGCGTTGCATGGTCGGACCTCCAGGGCAGCGGGCGGCGGAAAATGGCATGGCCGGTTCGCGCACTCTACCGGAGAAAGTCCGTTTGCATAAGCCCGCCGCGGCGGGCGCCGTCTCAGCGTTGGCGACCGGCCAGCCAGCCGTTGAAGACCTGGCGCGCGGCGTCGATCACCTCGCTGGCGGTGAGGCCGGCCGGGCCATGGCCGCTGGCGACCAGCGCGTCGGCGGCGGCGCCATGCAGGTGGACGGCGGCGAGCAGCGCCTGTTCGGGCGACCAGTTCTGGGCCAGCAGGGTGGCGATCATGCCGCTCAGCACATCGCCCATGCCGGCGCTGGCCAGGCCCGGGTTGCCCGTAGTGTTGATCCACCAGCGCCCGTCGCTGGCGGCGAGCACCGTGCCGCAACCCTTGAGGGCGACCGGGCTGGCGTAGCGCGCGGCCATTTCGCGGGCGGCGCCGATCCGGTCGTCCTGCACTTCGCGTACCGAACTGCCGAGCAGGCGCGCCGCTTCGGCCGGGTGCGGGGTGAGGATGGCGGGCGCGATGCGGTTGTAGAGATTGCCTTCCAGTCGGCCATCGACCGCCAGGATGTTCAGCGCGTCGGCGTCGAGGACCAGCGGCAGCGGACATTTCAGCGCCTGCTCGACGTACTGCACCGCTTCGCTGGTGTGACCCAGGCCGGGGCCGCAGACCAGCGCCTGGAGGTCGGCCTGGAACAGGGTATCGACGCGACGGATCATCAGCTCCGGCTGCACCGGATCGACGGTCGGCGCGTCCGGGTCGAGCAGGCCGAGATAGACGCGGCCGCTGCCCAGCCGGAGCGCGGCGCGGCCGGCGAGCAGCGCGGCGCCGCTCATCGACTTGCCGCCGCCGAGGATGCCGACGCTGCCGAAACTGCCCTTGTGCGTGTTGCGCCGGCGCGGCTGCAGGCGTTCGGCGAAGTCGGCCGGGCTCACCCGCCGGCCGTCGGCTTCGTCGATCGACAGATCGAGCGTGGCGATGCGGATCTCGCCGCCATGGTCGGGGCCGTCGCCGGTGTACAGGCCCGGCTTGGCGGCGATGAAGCTGATCGTATGCGTCGCCGCGATGCACGGGCCGGGGCGTTGGCCGCTGTCGGCGTCGAGGCCGGACGGGCAGTCGAGGGCGAGTAGCGGGCAGGCATCGCGTTGCGCCAGCCGGTTGGTGGTGGTGATCCACTCGGCGTAGCGGCCCTCCGGCGCGCGCCTGAGGCCGATGCCGAAGATGCCGTCGACGATCAGCCCCCAGTGGTCGATTTCGGGAATTTCACTGAGCGTGTTGCCGCCGCCGGCCAGGAAAGCCTCGCGCGCCGCCGCCGCATCGGCCGGCAGCGCGGCGGGGTCGCCGACGAAGACGAGATGGACGGCGAAGAAGCGCTCGCGCAGCCGGCTGCCGACGACGAAGGCATCGCCGCCGTTGTTGCCGGGGCCGGCAAGGATCAATACTGGCCGGTTGCGCGGATCGGCCAGCTCGCCGGCAAAATCGGCGGCCGCCAGCCCGGCGCGCTGCATCAGCGGCAGGTCGGCGTGGCGGGCTTCGATCCGGCGCAGCGTGGCGCTCAAGTAGAGATCGCGGGCGGTATCCATGGCGGGATTTTAGCGCCACATGGCGCGGGTGAGGCGGACCTGTCCGCTGGCTGACGTTCAGTGGCCCCATCCCTGGGGCTGGCGGGGCAGTTTTACAAAATGGGGTGAGTAGGTTTGATTGTCCCGCAAGCTCGCTCTTGGACACCTGATTGCAATCTTCGTGGTTGAAAATCGGCCACCGCCTCTGACGCATTTGTGAATTCCCGCATGAGAAACCTGGTCGATCTCAGCCTGCCTGTTGAACCGATTGCGCCGCATCACCTGATCGGCACCCTGGGCGATATCTTTCTCCAGGAGCGACATGAACGTCTGCTGTCGCTTCCCATCGTGAATGAAGGGCGGCCCGTCGGCGTCATCAGCCGGCACAACATGCAGAAAATCTTCATGTCGAGGTATGGTCGGGAAATCCAGGGAAAAAAGCCGGTCGAAACGATCATGAATCCCGCGCCCTTGCTGGTTTCCGTCGATCAGTCCATGGAAGAAGCCAGCCACTTCGTGACCCGCAACATCGCCTTCCCCATCACTGAAGATTTCATCCTCATCAAGGATGGGCAGTACCACGGCATTGGCTCGGTCATCGACCTGCTGCGCGGGATGGAAGAACGCATGGCGGAACAGAACGTTTCGCTTTCAAACGCGCTGTCCCTGTTGAAAGCCTCGCAGTCGCAGATCATTCAGTCGGAAAAGATGGCCTCGCTCGGCCAGATGGTGGCGGGCGTTGCCCATGAAATAAACACGCCGCTCGGCTACGTGAAAAACAATCTTGAAATGGCCAGCGAGGCGTTCAAACTGCTGCGGGACATTGGCGTCGCTCACAACGCCCTGCTGTCGGCATTGCAGACAGGCGAGGCTTCGGACGAAGAAGTCCACCAGCGGTTATCCGAACTCGAAGCACGCAACGCCGGGTTTCAAGCCGTCTATCCGGAAGATGAAATGGATGCCCTGTTCAAGGACACCCTGTACGGCCTGGAGCAAATCTCCGAGATCGTCGTCAACCTCAAGAATTTCAGCCGTCTGGACCAGGCAGCCGTAGACAACGTCAATATCAATCAATGCATCGACAGCGCGCTCCTCATCGCCAGGAACGTCATCAAACACAAGGCCGAGGTCGAACGCAATTATGGAAGCTTGCCGACGGTACGCTGTGCTCCGTCGCAAATCAATCAGGTCATACTGAATCTGCTAACCAACGCCGCCCACGCAATCGACCGGCCCGACGGTCGTATCGTCATCCGTACCCAGGCAGACGAACGCTACGTCCATATCGTGCTGACCGATAACGGCAAGGGAATTCCTCCAGAAGTCATCAAGAAGATTTTCGACCCGTTCTTCACCACCAAGCCGGTTGGCCAGGGGACCGGCCTCGGACTGTCGATCGCCTTCAAGATCGTTCAGGACCATAAAGGCCTCATCCGCGTGAAATCGAAGCCGGGGCTGGGCTCCGCCTTCTGCGTCAGTCTCCCTCGCAGCACCTGAGGTCGAGAGAAAGGAAAACGAGTTTGATCGCCAAATCCGCACCACCTTGTCCGCTCGGCAAAGCCGGGATGCTACCGGCGGACCGGCCAACCATCCTGTTTGTCGATGACGAAGAGCGTATCCTGCGCTCCCTGCGCATGCTGTTTGCCGCCAGTTACCGGGTCTTGATGACCACCAACGGTCACGAAGCCCTGGAAATCCTGCGCAAGGAACGCGTGCACGTTCTGGTCAGCGACCAGCGCATGCCGATCATGACCGGCGTCGAGTTGCTGCGCCAGGCGCGCGAGTATTCTCCTCCCAGTATGCGCCTCCTCCTGACCGGCTACTCCGACATGGAAGCGATCATCGGTTCGATCAATGAGGGGGAGATATTCCGCTATATCAACAAGCCGTGGAATGCGGAAGATTTCCGCCGTACCGTCGGCGAAGCGATGGAAATTGCCATCAAGCTGTGGAACCCGGCCCCTGTCGAAGCGCCACCACCCGCCCCTGACGAAATTCTTGAAATCCTCCTGCTCGATGACTCGCCGGAAGTTGCCGTTGCCATCCGTGCCCTGCTCGACGAAAATTTCCTCGGTGCCTATCACCTCGACTGGGCTACTTCGCAGGCCGAGGCCATGACGATCCTCGAACGGGGCAAGGTATCGATCATCGTCTCGGAAACCCGTGTCGATGGTGAGGATGTCACCCCTTTCCTGAAAACCCTGAAGCACTTTCATGCCCAGATCGTGACCATCGTCCTGACTTCGTTCAGCGACACCTCGCTGCTCACCGATCTGATCAACCAGGGGCAGATCCACCGCTTCCTGCCCAAACCCATGCGCAAGACGTTGACCGTCCGCAGCATTCGGTCGGGCATCGATCGTCACCGGGAAATCGTGCAACGTCCGCAGCTTTCACTGCGCCACCGCGTCGAGCCGCCGCGCGCTACCGTCAATCACTCGATGATCAGTCGCATCCGGGGAATATTCCACCGCGTTTCAATCTGACTCTGTCCGGGATTCCATCGGCCATCGGGGTACGACATGCGAGCTGTCTTTGCTGCAGATGGTGTTGATCCTGAAGCCCTGATCTGCAACTACGGAAAACCGAAGTCTTTCTGTGCCGGCCGGTTCGGCGAGCCACCCCGGGGCGGACCCGGCGGCGGCTGGATGAAGGGGAAGGGCTGCACGACATGCAGCCCGGGGGGTCAGTTGAGGGCCGCCGACAGCTTGCGGCGGAACTCGCGGACGAGGTCGTCGTATTGTTCGCCGGACAGCGCCTCGAAGAATTGCAGCAGTGTCTTGCGGCCGGCGCCCTCGTCGAAGAAGCGGTCGCGGCGGACCACCTCCAGTGCCGCTTCGAGCGCTTCGCGGAACCGGCTCTGGGCAGCGTAGGCGCGGGCCAGCTCAAGACGGGTGGCGTGGTCGTCAGGGTTGACGGCGAGCCTTGCTTCGAGCGGCGCGGTGTCGGCGGCGCCCTGGGCAAGCGCCAGGCGGGCGCGCAGGGCGGTGGCGCGATCCGGTTCGTTCGGGTAGTCGCCGGCCAGCAACTGGGCGGCTTCGTCGTTGCGGCCGAGTTGCAGCAGGACGTCGATGGCGTCGAGTTGCACCGCCTGGTCCTGCGGGTCGGCCTGGCTGGCGGCGACCAGTCTGGCCAGCGCTTCTTCCAGTCGGCCTTCGCCGACCAGGGCGGCGGCTTCTGCGCGCAGGTCGGTCTCGTTGCCACCGGGTAGGGCGATGCGGTCGAGGAATTCGCGGACCTTGCCCTCGGGCAGGGCGCCGTTGAATTCGTCGACCAGCTGACCCTGGTAGACGACCTTGATCGACGGAATGCTGCGCACGCCGAAATGGCCGGCCAGTTCCGGGTTCTCGTCGGAGTTGACCTTGGCCAGCAGGAAACGGCCCTTGTATTCTTCGGCCAGTTTTTCCAGCATCGGTTTCAGCGTCTGGCAGGGACCGCACCAGGGGGCCCAGAAGTCGACGACCACTGGTACTTCAAGCGATGCCTGGAGGACCTTGGCTTCGAAATCTTCGAGGGCGACGTCAAAGGAAAATTGGGACATGAGCAGACTTCCGGGTGGTTTTTCAGGAAGCGACAATTCTAGCCGAGTCGCTTTCGCGGTGGCGGACGGCTTTCGCTGCAGGGGGATTTTCAGCTATCATTCTGCTTTCCCGCAGCCTGTCTTTCCATGACCAAATACGTTTTCGTTACGGGTGGTGTCGTGTCCTCCTTGGGCAAAGGCATCGCCGCCGCGTCGCTGGGGGCCATTCTGGAATCCCGCGGCATCAAGGTTACCCATCTCAAGCTCGACCCCTACATCAACGTCGACCCCGGCACGATGAGCCCTTTCCAGCACGGAGAGGTCTTCGTCACCGAGGATGGCGCCGAGACCGACCTCGATCTCGGGCACTACGAGCGCTTCACCAGCGCCAAGATGGGCAAGCGCAACAACTTCACCACCGGCCAGGTCTATGACGCGGTGCTGAAGAAGGAAAGGCGCGGCGAGTATCTCGGCAAGACGGTGCAGGTCATCCCGCACATCACCGACGAGATCAAGGGCAAGGTCAAGGCCGGTGCCGAAGGCGCCGACGTCGCCATCGTCGAAGTCGGCGGCACGGTCGGCGACATCGAGTCGCTGCCCTTCCTGGAAGCGATCCGCCAGATGGGTATCGAGGAAGGCCGCAACAACGTCTGCTACATGCACCTGACGCTCTTGCCCTACATCCCGACCGCCGGCGAACTGAAGACCAAGCCGACCCAGCACTCGGTCAAGGAACTGCGCGAGATCGGCATCCAGCCGGACATCCTGCTCTGCCGTGCCGACCGTTCGATCCCGGTCGAAGAGCGGCGCAAGATCGCGCTGTTCTGCAACGTCATGCCGGAAGCCGTCATCGAGTGCCTGGACGCCGATTCGATCTACAAGATTCCCGGCATGCTGCATGAGCAGATGCTCGACGAGATCGTCTGCCACAAGCTCGGCATCCTGGCCAAGGCCGCCGACCTGTCGGTCTGGGAGAAACTGATCGACGCCATGGAGCATCCACTGAACACGGTGCGCATCGCCTTCGTTGGCAAGTATGTCGATCTGACCGAGTCCTACAAGTCGCTGATCGAAGCGATCAAGCACGCCGGCATCCATACCCGCTGCAAGGTCGATATCGAGTACATCGATTCCGAGAACATCGAGAAGGAAGGCACCGGCGTCCTCGAAACCATGGACGCCATCCTGGTGCCGGGTGGTTTCGGTCGGCGCGGCACCGAAGGCAAGATCGCGGCGATCCGTTACGCCCGCGAGAACAAGGTGCCTTACCTCGGCATCTGTCTCGGCATGCAGATGGCGGTCGTCGAGTTCGCCCGCGACGTCGCCGGCATGAAGGACGCGCATTCGACCGAATTCGTCGCCGACACGCCGTTCCCGGTGATCGGCCTGATCACCGAATGGCTCGATGCTTCCGGCAAGGTCGAGAAGCGCGGCGAGGATTCCGATCTCGGCGGCACCATGCGCCTTGGCGGCCAGGTCTGCCGCCTCAAGGAAGGTTCGCTGGCGCGCCAGATCTACGGCAAGGCGGAAATCACCGAACGCCACCGCCATCGCTACGAAGTGAACAACACCCTGCTCTCGCAACTCGAGGCCAAGGGGCTGGTCGTCGCCGGCCGAGCACCGGGCACCGACCTCTGCGAGATGGTCGAACTGCCGACCGAGGTCCATCCGTGGTTCGTCGGTTGCCAGTTCCACCCGGAATTCACTTCCAACCCGCGTCAGGGTCACCCGCTGTTCACGTCCTACGTGCAGGCGGCGCTGACCAGCAAGCAGGGTAAATCGGCATGAAGCTATGCGGATTCGAGGCTGGTCTTGACCAGCCTTTTTTCCTGATCGCCGGTCCTTGCACTGCCGAATCGGAACAGCTTTGCGTCGATGTCGCCGGTCATATGCAGGAAGTCTGCGCCCGGCTCGGCATCAACTACATCTTCAAGGCGTCCTACGACAAGGCCAACCGCAGTTCCGGCACCTCGGTGCGCGGACCCGGCATCGACGGCGGGCTGAAAATCCTGGACAACGTTCGAGCCCAGGTCGGCGTGCCGGTATTGACCGACGTGCACAGCGAAGCCGACGTCGCCCAGGTGGCGAGCGTCGTCGACGTCCTGCAGACGCCGGCCTTCCTCTGCCGGCAGACCGATTTCATCCATGCCGTGGCCGCCTGCGGCAAGCCGGTGAACATCAAGAAGGGCCAGTTCTTGGCGCCGGGCGACATGAAGAACGTCGTCGCCAAGGCGCGCGAAGTCAATGGTGGTGCCGACAACCTGATGGTTTGCGAACGCGGTGCTTCTTTCGGCTACAACAACCTGGTGTCCGACATGCGCTCGCTGGCAATCATGCGCGAGACCGGCTGCCCGGTCGTCTTCGATGCCACCCATTCGGTGCAACTGCCGGGCGGGCAGGGCACGGTCTCCGGTGGTCAGCGCGAGTTCGTTCCGGTGCTGGCGCGGGCGGCGGTTGCCGTGGGCATCGCCGGCCTGTTCATGGAAACCCATCCCTGCCCGGAAAAGGCCTTTTCCGACGGCCCGAATTCCTGGCCGCTCGACCGCATGGCAAGCCTGCTGACTACCCTGGTCGCCCTTGATCGGGCGGTCAAGGCTGCCGGTTTCGAAGAGTTTAAGATTTAAAGTTTTTGTTTAAGAAGTATCTGTAACCTTTTGTTTATAAGGAAGAGACATGAGTTCTATCGTTGATGTCGTCGCCCGCGAGATTCTGGATTCCCGCGGCAACCCCACGGTCGAGGCCGATGTGCTGCTGGAAAGCGGCGTCATGGGCCGCGCCGCGGTGCCGTCCGGCGCCTCCACCGGCTCGCGCGAAGCCATCGAACTGCGTGACGGCGACAAGGGCCGTTACCTCGGCAAGGGCGTCATGCAGGCGGTCGAGAACATCAACACCGAAATCTCGGAAGCGATCATCGGTCTCGACGCCCAGGAACAGGCCTTCGTCGACCAGACGATGATCGAACTCGACGGCACCGACAACAAGTCGCGCCTCGGCGCCAACGCCATCCTCGCCGTCTCGATGGCGGTCGCCAAGGCCGCTGCTGAAGAATCCGGTCTGCCGCTCTACCGCTACTTCGGCGGCATGGCGCCGATGCAGATGCCGGTGCCGATGATGAACATCATCAACGGCGGCGCGCACGCCAACAACAGCCTGGACATCCAGGAATTCATGGTGATGCCGGTCGGCGCCAACACCTTCCGCGAAGCGCTGCGCTGTGGCGCCGAAATCTTCCACGCACTGAAGAAGTTGCTGGACAAGAAGGGCCATTCGACCGCCGTCGGCGACGAAGGCGGCTTTGCCCCCAACCTGGGTAGCCACGCCGAAGCCCTGGAAGTGATCATGCAGGCGATCGAGGCCGCCGGTTACGTGCCCGGCCAGGACGTGCTGCTGGCGCTCGACTGCGCCGCCTCCGAGTTCTACAAGGACGGCCGCTACCATCTGTCCGGCGAAGGCCTGCAACTGACCGCCGAGCAATTCACCGACTACCTCGCCAACCTGGCCGACCAGTTCCCTATCGTCTCGATCGAGGACGGCATGGCCGAAGGCGACTGGGACGGCTGGAAGCTGCTGACCGACCGTCTGGGCAGCAAGGTGCAGATCGTCGGCGACGACCTCTTCGTCACCAACACCCGCATCCTCAAGGAAGGCATCCAGAAGGGCATCGGCAACTCGATCCTGATCAAGATCAACCAGATCGGCACCCTGTCGGAAACCTTCGCCGCCATCGAGATGGCCAAGCGCGCCGGCTACACCGCCGTGATCTCGCACCGTTCCGGCGAAACCGAGGACAGCACCATCGCCGACATCGCCGTCGGTCTCAACGCCGGTCAGATCAAGACCGGTTCGCTGTCGCGTTCCGACCGTATCGCCAAGTACAACCAGTTGCTGCGCATCGAGGAAGATCTCGGCGATACCGCGTCCTATCCGGGCCGCGAAACCTTCTACAACCTGCGCTAAGCGTTCATGCGCTGGCTGACGGTCGGCCTCCTTGCCTTGATCGTCCTCCTCCAGTACCCGTTGTGGCTGGGCAAGGGAGGATGGCTCAAGGTATGGGAGTACGACCGCCAGCTCAAGCTCGAGAAGGAAGAGACGCGCCAGCTGGAAATCCGCAACGCCGGCCTCGACGCCGAAGTCCGTGACCTGAAGCAGGGTTACGAGGCGATCGAGGAGCGGGCGCGCTTCGAACTGGGCATGGTGAAGCAGGACGAAATCTTTGTCCAGATACCCGAACGGCCCGCTGTCGCCGCTCCGCTCGAATCCCCAAAAACCCAGTAGCCACGGGCAAATCGCTCAGTTAGAATCGTCTCCAGCAGTCTCGCACCGAGCGCTGAAGGAGAACGACATGCTGCTCAAGAATGGCGATAGCGCCCCGACATTTTCCCTGCCGGATGCCGACATGGAGACTGTCGATCTGGCCGGCTACCTGAAGCGCGATACCATCGTCCTGTTTTTCTATCCCAAGGATTGCACGCCCTGCTGTACCCGCGAGGTCACCGATTTTTCCGATCACGAGGGGGATTTCCAGCGGCTGGGCTGCGTGCTGTTCGGCATCAACCGCGACGACTGTCTGAAGCATCAGGAATTCCGCGACCGCGAGGGCATCGGTACCCGCCTGCTGTCGGATGCGGAAGGCAGCGTCTGTCAGCAATACGGGGTATGGCAAGCCCGGGAAGTGGATGGTCAGAAGAAATTCGGCATCGTCCGTTCCACCTTTGTCATCGATCGCAACGGTCTCATCCGCCATGCGTTGTACAACGTCAATTACAAGGGCCATGCACTCGAAGTGCTGCGCCTCGTGAAGGAACTCGATTCATGAACCTGCAGGTTGCCAAGAATACCGTCATCACCCTCGACTACCACGTCACCAATCCGGACGGCGAAGTCGTCGACGAAGGGCGTGATCCCATCATCTACCTGCACGGCGGCTACGACGACATCTTCCCGAAGATCGAGGAAGCCCTGCAGGGCAAGACGATCGGTGAATCGGTCCAGGTCAAGTTGCAGCCGGACGAAGCCTTTGGCGAATACGATCCGGAACTGGTGCAGATCGAACCGCGCAAGGATTTTCCCAAGGAACTGCAGGTTGGCATGCAGTTCGAAGGCGGCCCGGAAGACGGCGGCGATGACGATTTCGTCATCTACCGCGTCACCGACATCGCCGACGACAAGGTGGTGCTCGACGGCAACCATCCGCTCGCTGGCAGTGCGCTGGTGTTCACCTGCACGGTGACGGCGATCCGCGCCGCCAGTGCGGAAGAGGTCGAGCACGGCCATGTGCACGACGCCGACGAAGATGGGGAAACCTGCCACTGAGTGGCGGCCAGGGATGGGTTTCGAAGCGGAACAGCGCAGGCGCATCGGTATCGATGACGCCGCGCGACCAGCCCATGAACGGGTAGCCGAAAGTCTCGACCCGGGTGAAGTTGGCAATCCGCTTGCCGCGCGTATCGCGTAGCGGCTTGTCGATACGGCTGAAATGGGTGTCGCCGTGAACGACCACCACTTCGCCCGGGAAATCCAGCGTTTCTTCGCGCAAGGTGTTCAGGAAATCGCGGAAGCCGCTGTGTGCAAAACCCTGTGCATGGTGGGTGAAGCCCGGGTTGGCCTGGAACATCAGGACGATGCCGCGCAGTTTTTCGTGCCGCGCCAGCGCGAAATTTTCCTTGAGCCAGGCCAGCACGTAAGGATTGCGGGCGAGGAATTCAGCCGATGGCTGCTGCGTCAGTCCCCAGTTATTGTTGGCGGGCAGGTTGAAGCTGACGAACAGTACCGGCCCCAGGCGCCAGCGCGCGTGTTCCGGGTAGCCGCCGGGCTGGCGTTCAAGCGCCATTTTATTCCGCCCCAGCGACAGGCCGTCGTGCCAGAACAGGCTGCGCAACTTGTTCAAACGTTCCAGCGGCTGGTAGTGACCGTTGCTGACGCGCCAGCAATCGCTCCATTCGTTGTCGCCGGGAACGAAGACGAAAGGCACCCGGCTAGCGTTGAATAGTTGCCGGCGGTCCTCGAAGACGGCGTCGTCGCAGCGATCGGCGCCGTGCTTGATATCGCCGACATGGGCGATGAAATCGACGTGCGTGTCGGCGATCGCCTCCAGAATCTTCGGCAATTCGGCGCGCTCTCTGTCGGAATAGGGCACGTCGCCGATCAGCGCGAAACGCCAGAGTTCGGCGTGAGCGCTGGCGGCGAGCAGGAGCAGCGCGCCCAGTGCCGCGCCGCGCCGGAATCCGGCAATAAACGGATGCCGACTCACCGTAGCTGGCTCTTCAATGCGTACAGCGCATCCAGTGCCTCGCGCGGGGTCAGGCTGTCCGGGTCGATGGCGGCGAGCTGGCCGAGTACCGGGTGCGGTTCGGCAATTTCGGGTTCCGGTGCGGCCTGCGTGAACAGATCCGGTTGCAGCGGATCGACCGTTGCCCGCTGCTCGAATTCGCGCAACTGCTTCTTTGCCGCGCGCACGACGCTGGCTGGAATTCCCGCCAGTGCCGCGACCTGGATGCCGTAGCTCTGGTTGGCCGGGCCTTCCTCGACGGCGTGCATGAAGACGATGCGGTGCGCGTGCTCGACGGCACCGAGGTGCACGTTGGCCAGCTCGCTGTATTCGTGCGACAGCCGGGTCAGTTCGAAATAGTGTGTGGCGAACAGCGTCAGGCTGCGGTTCTTGTCGATCAGGTGGCGCAGGATGGCGAAAGCCAGCGCCATACCATCAAACGTGGAAGTGCCGCGGCCGATCTCGTCCATCAGCACCAGGCTCTGGTGGGTCGCGTGGTGCAGGATGGCGGCGGCTTCGGTCATCTCGACCATGAAGGTCGAGCGCCCGGAAGCGAGGTCGTCGGAGGCGCCGATGCGGGTGAAGATGCGGTCGAGCGGGCCGAGCACGCAGCGCGTCGCCGGCACGTAGCTGCCGATGTGGGCGAGCAGGGCGATCAGCGCGACCTGGCGCATGTAGGTCGATTTACCGCCCATGTTCGGGCCGGTGATCAGGAGCAGCCGGCGCTCGTCGGCGAGCCGGCAGTCGTTGGCGATGAAGGTCTCGGCACTCTGCGCCAGTTCGTTTTCGACCACCGGGTGGCGGCCGCTTTCGATGGCGAGGCAGGTCTCGGCGACAAATTCCGGCTTGCACCAGTTGCGCTTCAGCGCCGATTCGGCAAAACCAGCCAGCAGGTCGAGCTGGGCGACGGCGCGGGCAATCGTCTGCAGGGTCGGGACGACCGGCAGCAGCGCGTCGAGAATCTGTTCGTAGAGCAGCTTCTCTCGCGCCAGCGAGCGTTCCTGCGCCGACAGCGCCTTGTCCTCGAAGGCCTTCAGCTCCGGCGTGATGTAGCGCTCGGCGTTTTTCAGCGTCTGCCGGCGGCGGTAGTCGTCGGGAATCTTGTCGACGTTGGCGTGCGTGACTTCGATGTAGAAGCCATGCACCTTGTTGTACTCGACCTTCAGGCTGGCGATGCCGGTGCGCTCGCGTTCGCGCACTTCCATGTCCACGAGGAAGGCGCCGCAGTTGTCGTTGAGCGAGCGCAGTTCATCGAGATCGGCGTCGAAACCCGGCGCGATGACGCCACCGTCGCGCACCTGGGCGCCCGGTTCGGCGGCGATGGCGCGCACCAGCAGGTCGAGCGTTTCGGCCGGCACGGCCAGTTCGTCGTAGGTCTGTGCCAGCAGGTCGGCGTTGGCCTCGGCCAGCGGCGCGCGCAGTTCCGGCAGGCGGGCGAGCGATTCGCGCAGGCTGGCGAGGTCGCGCGGGCGGGCGTTCCTCAGCGCAATGCGGCCGGCGATGCGCTCGATGTCGGCGATGCCGCGCAGGCTCTTGCGGACGGCACCGGCCAGGCGGCCGTAATCGTCGAGCAACGCCTCGACCGCACCATGGCGTTCGGCGGGAATCGCCCGCGCGCGTAGCGGATGGTGCAGCGTGTGGCGTAGGAGGCGCGAGCCCATGCTGGTGACGCAGTTGTCGAGCAGCGAAAAGAGCGTCGGCGACGGCTGGCCGCGCAGCGTCTCGGTCAGTTCCAGGTTGCGCCGGGTGGCAAGGTCGAGACCGAGGTAATCGCCCTCGATTTCGACGCTCAGCCCGCGCAGGTGCGGTAGCTTGCCCGACTGCGTCGCCTGCGCGTACTGGAGCAGGGCGCCGGCTGCGGCAATCGCTGGCTTCAGGCCTTCGGCGCCGAAACCGGCGAGCGAGGCGACCTCGAACTGGTCGCAGAGCAGGCGCTTGGCCGAGTCGAAATCGAAATACCAGTCCGGCTGGCGGGTGCGCGCCACGTCGATGCCGAAGTTCGGCGTCCAGCTTTCCGGGTAGAGGATTTCCGCCGGACGGATGCGCTCCAGCGTCGCCGCAATCTGCTCGGCCGCCACCTCGATCAGGATGAACTCGCCGCTCGCCAGGTTGAGCCGGGCGATGCCGGCGGTGTTGCGCAAGGTGGTCACGGCGAGCAACCAGACATCCTGTTTGTCGTCGATCAGCGCCGCGTCGGTCAGCGTGCCCGGCGTGACGATACGCGCCACGGCCCGCTCGACCGGCCCCTTGCTGGTCGCCGGATCGCCGATCTGCTCGCAGATCACCGCCGACTCGCCGAGCTTCACCAGTCGCGCCAGGTAGGGTTCCAGCGAATGGAAAGGCACGCCGCACATCTTGATCGGCACCCCGGCCGACTGCCCGCGCGTGGTCAGCGTGATGTCGAGCAGGCGTGCCGCCTTCTCCGCATCTTCATAGAACAGCTCGTAGAAGTCACCCATGCGGTAGAAGAGCAGGGTGTTCGGGTGATTGGCCTTGAGCGCCAGGTACTGGCGCATCATCGGTGTGTGCTTCGATAAATCTTTAGTCATATGAATCAGTTCAGCACCGTTTTGAACAGTGTCTCAATGTAGGTGTGTGCGGCGTCACGCTGAAAAAGAACATGGCGGGCAGCAAAGTCTTCGGCTGAGGCCAACTCAGGATCCCACCAGCGGACTTTGCCGAGAGGTGTGCTGGAAACGATAAAGGAGTGCAGGGAAGCTGTAGCGCTTCCTCCCTTTGCATTCAGCTTTTTCTCAATTTCCTTGATTGCCTTGTAAAAGCTTAGCTTCGGGTCATTCAAGCCTTCGCATCGGAGAATACCCTTCGGATCGACAAAAATTATGTGCTGGTGATTTCCTTCAAGAACCCAAAGCAGGAAGTCCGGATAGAAGTTTCCGGCTTCGAAAAACCCAATGCCACGACCTTTCGACTGATTTCGTAGCAGGTATATTTCTTTGCCATTCAGTAGGGCTGGTTTGCTCTGGAAATAAGTGCGCAAATCGACGACAAAGTCCCGCTCTCCGTCGTTCAGTGGGACAGGAGTAATGCTGAACAGGTCGGTATCAACACCATTACGCAGATGCAGCAGCGGTGAGTACAAATGCCGATCAAAGAAAAGCGCTTCACCACGTCCGCCGATATTGAAATCTCCCAGAACGCCATCTCGGATGTGCTGTTCCAGCTCATTCAGCCGCTGAATGATGAGCTTTTCTGAGCGATCAACCAGAATCTTGTACTCCTCAATAAAGTTTGGATCATCTGGTCGAAGTTCTGCGTAGATACGGTGCGGCGCTTCAAAGGCATCTTTCTTGGCCTTGTAGAAACGGTCGCAGTATTTTTTCAACAGAGCGCTGGCTATTTCGGTCCATTCCCACACCTGTTCAAACCGTTCTGGCGCCATGGTTTCCGGCGGGGCATACAAGGTGTACCAGCCGTTGTTGGGCGGCGTTAGCAATTCCCTCAAAGTGTCCCGGCGAAGGCTGAAATTGTGCCAAGCCCGTTCTGCCTTGAGCTGCTGAAGCTCCAGGTAGATGGCGTCGAAATCAATAAACGCCAAATGATCCTCTGTCAGCTTGGCTGGTGGTTTGCTGCTCACAAGCTGAGTGATTTTGATACCCTTGCTTGCCTTGATGGCAACGCGCGGATACCAGTCCAGTGTGACAGCACCAGTTTCCAAACGAATCTCATCTGGACCGCTCAGGCTGGCTTTGGCTTGCTTCTTGAAGTTGATGTCGTCCGGCACCTTGACGGTAACCAGCGGCAAATGCGGAAGCTTGAGTTTTACCGGGATCTTGATGGATTCCCGGCTATCTGGACGGCGAATGCCTTCGCCCTCTAGAAACTCATTGAAACGCTGCATGTAATCGGATTTCACGCCGAACACGTTCAGGGTTTCCAGAATGGGCAGACGGTGATCCTTGGCAACCCAGTCAAGTTCTTTGTCGCGCGCGGCCCAGTGAATAGCGCGGCTGCGTTTCAGACTGTTGGCGTAACCGCGAAGACGCACACCACGGCCGAATAACTGAATGATCTCGGAACCTTCGTTTTGGCCTACATACATCAAGCCCAAGGTGGAAACACGATAACTGTTCCAGCCTTCTGAAAAGCGTTTAGAGCCGATCAGTACATTCAACTTTGAATTCCGCTCGTTTAGGGTGCGGAATAGAGAAGACGAAAACGGCTTCTCGCTGACGATGAGCGTTTCGTGTTTTTCACACAACTCGGCGAGCTTCTTCGCGTCGCCGACGTTGACAACACCAAACGGCTCATCCGAGGTGCCCAGGCGTAGGGCCAGTTCGCCATCGCCACCCACCAGATAATCCACATGAAGTGCGCCGCCACGCGGTGCGTTAAAAAGGTGGGCAAGGATGCCATCAAAGATTTGCTCTGCTGTTTTTCCCTGCGCCTGAAGAAAGGGGAAAGCCTCGGCAAAAATGTCTCTGTTCGCACCATCCAACAAGCCAGTGTTGCCGCTCAACAATTTGCGCAAATGGGCAACGGTTACGTTACGGTCTTTCACTAACTCGGCGAAGAACAACAGGATGTCCTCCACGTCGGAAACCTGTTTTTTGTTTTCGGTACGAATTGCGGTGACCTTGCTACCCACGAAAACCCAAAGCGGTTTTTCAATAGCAAATGCCTTGTAACGCGCCTGTTCATCCTCAAACAGGCAAAGTTGCTGGTAGTGGCTGAGCAGGCAAGCCGTCAGATACAGCTGACGCCGCTCCTTGTCGGCCAGGCTATCGCTGCTGCCTTCAATATTGAGTATCTGGTAATCCTTGCCGAACCCATCGGCATGGAAGTAGCGATAAGAGTAATCAAAGAGAATGGATTTTGCGTAGTCATCAACCAGGGAGCCATCGGAGGAAACGGCTTGGCCCAGCGTGGCGGAATACTCAAACGTAAAGCCATCCTTTGCCAAACGGCTGCGCATTTCCGACCAAACCTCACCCTGCGAACCCCGGTGGGCTTCGTCGATGAAAACCAGATTGTTCGTCTCAAACTGATCAACCGAAACTGTCTTCTTTTTCCCTTCCTCGCGCAGCTTGTTCATGTCGATGATGTCGACAATCTGCCCTTTGAACATACCACTACTGTTGCCGGTGCTGTCCTTGTCGAATGGTGCGGCAGGGATGCCAGAAAGCTTGAATTCCTCCAGATGCTGGTGGGTCAGCCCTTCGTTGGGTGTCAGCACCAGAACGCGGTTGAGCTCCCCTGTGCGCTTGTATTTGGCCAGATAGTGCCGGTACTGCGCCAGATTGATGTGCATCAGCAGTGTCTTGCCGCTGCCCGTGGCATTCCAGAAAGCGATACGACGTAGTGACTCTGGCGTATAGGGAGAAAGCACATCACGCTTGTTTTCGCCCCATTCGAGTAGGGCGCTGTTGAAGGCTTCCAAATGCTGATTCAGCGCAGCCAGAAGTCCAACTGGGTCGCGGAAATACCAGTCCAGATAAATCTCGGTAAACAACAAGGTGAGATATTGGAAGTATTTCCATTGCACGCGATGGCTGCGACGAGCGTTGATTGCCTCTGTATGACGAGCGATGTTGCGGTCGTATTCCAGTAGTTGCTCGTAGGTCAAATGACTGCCAGTGGGTAGCAAGCGCTCCAACTCATCGAGGAAGCGCGAAGTGCCGTCCTCTTCCCGAATCTCCAGGGATTCATCGGTCAGGCGCTTGGTAACTTCCCGAAAAGTGTCTTGGTCGAGGTCGTAGGGGTGACCACCGAACAGGCTTAGGAAGAAACGGCTTAGGGCCAGTTTATGGGGAAAGGGAATAACGGCCATCAGTCGTCCACCTTCGGTTCAAGGTTTAGTGCTCTCGCCATGGCAATCAATTTTTCCCGAACGTTCCAACAGAAATAACGCCATGCTGGATCTCGACTAGCCACTTCAATCAGGGCAAGTTCAACTCGCTCAATAGACAGGTTAAAGTGAATATGTAGGTTATAGATCAGCGATTTATCAGGATCGGGAAATACGTTTTCCGCTGCAAAATTGAAGAACTGCTCGATATATGGATTTCCCATTCCATTCTGATATGCACGCATTGCTGCATCGAGCAAAAATCGCTCAGGCTTCATGGGGCTAGTTGGCGACGAAAAATCCGATGTGACAGGGCTGAACTGATTAAACCAACGTAAAGCTGACTGCTGCGTTGCCAGAATCTGTTCGCCTGTCCCTGTAAGAGTATTGTTTATCTGTTCGCGTTTTTCCGATATCCGACGATAACGATCACCGTCCAAGACAACCAGGTTTCTTGTGGGATCAGCCCCATCTAGTTCAAGTGCTGCCGCAACAGCAAAGGAATTGTCGGCAGCACCAAATAACTTTGTCTTTACGTTAGCGAGCAAACTTAGTTCTGTCGCGATTTGCTGAACGACTCTTGCTGCAAGGGTATCCTCGACCCAGATGGTGATTAGTCGAAGTTCGTCCAAATCGCCAGTCAGTCGATGCATTGTCGAAGGCCTGAAGCCGTTGATACACGCGAGACCTCCCGTTAGTGTGCTATGCAGAGTCCTCAAATGAATATCGTCAGAGAATTCAGTCATGCGTGGCCAATGAGTCGACACGATAATCTGTAAAGAACGGCTTTCGGCCTCTTGAACCAGCCAGGGGATTAATCTGCGTAGTGCCGATTCATGGATTGCTACTTCAAACTCCTCAAAAAGAATCATGCCTCCATTTGGGGCACGAACTACCTCTTCAATAATTTTGAGTACTTTTTGCTCTCCAGCCCCCATGTAGTGAGAAGTGTAAGAGGAGACAGCAGGCGGATGACCATGAGTAATGGTGGCATAGAGAAAACGGCCTAACCCATGGTTTTTGGTGGCTCGCTGGATTTCTTGATAATTGCGGTTGAGAATACTTTTTGCCGCTGTCAGAAATTGGGCACGCTTAGCCTCACTCAAATCTAGCGGCTGAAGATTAAACTCAAATCGGGAACGCAATCGCTCTTCTTCGATATGTGGGAGGCAGTCTTTGAAGCCGATATATCTACAATAACGTTCTCTTCGCTCTTCTTTTCGGGGGCTCCAACGATCACCTTTTCGATAAGTAACGCCGTGGATACTATCGGTGAAAAAAGCTCGCAGTCTTGAATTGTTCCAAAGATTGCCTGTGTGAGGAACGAACCAATCAGTCCACCAATTCCCGTGATCACCGCGGTTCGCTTGAAGATGTTGATGTGGCTTATAAAGGCAAGCTAATGCGTGAAGTACGGTGGTTTTCCCCGTGCCATTTTCACCCATCAGCGCAATTAAGCCTTTTTCGGGAAACTCGATAGTGACCTCTTCAAGGCGTTTCAACTTGTGGAAGTGCAGCTTAGTTACAGCAGTCATACCTTATACATCCTGCACATCAAACATCAGGGTTTGGAAAGCGTCCTCGATCAGTCGCACTTTCCAGCTTTCATCCGGACGGCGCAGGTTTTCCAGGTTGTTATCGCCGTTGACGTAAATCAGGTCGAACTCGCGGTCGCGGCTGTTATAGGCCTGTTTGCGGAACCACTCGTCGAGTGCGTCGTTGTTGGTTTCCAGGGAATTGCGCCAGAGGATCAGGGTGCGGTCGCCGTTAGGCGTTAGGCCGATGACTTCGCGGATGCCTTTGAGCTTACGCGTGGAGTGAACGCGCAAGCCGAGTAGGTAATTAAAGGTTTCCACAAGATCAACCGTCACCAAGCGGGTGTCGTCGCTGCGTGTCAAAGACATGCGAACATCGAACGGATCTGTAAAGTGATCCAGGCTCATCAAGGGGGCTAGGCATTCGAGTGAAAGCATGTAATTGAGCAGATAGCCTTCCCGGAATGCTGCCTTGCCTTTGAGCAAATTTTGCTGAGCAGTTGTTTGAGTCGGGTTTCCCAGATTGGACAAAGTGTCCTCGTAGGACTCTACCCGTAGTAGTTTGATCAGTCGTGGGTTGCCTCTAGTCAACGGTTCTGTCGGCCTGGTAACTGGCTGGCCATTATCCCAAGCGGGGGCATAAACCACTTTTTTGATGCGCTCGGTCAGCACCTGATCAAAGTGCTCGCCGGCCTCAACCAGCACAAATTTGCGCGTTCCGTTGTCTTCACGGTTCAGGTTGATGACGGCATGGCCAGTGGTACCGGAGCCACCGAAAAAATCCATGACAGTATCGCCTTTTTGGGCGACTTGAGAAATGAAACGACAGGGAAGAGTCGTTGGTTTCGGTGTAGGAAAGACACCAGACAAGCCAAAGAGAGCCCCAAGTTGTTTTTCGCCATCGGTATAGTCGTGAAAAAACGACTTGGCCACATTGGTTTCCACCTCGTGTAAATATCGTTTGAAGCGTGGAATTGTCGTTTCATCTTTTCCCCAAGCGATACGCCCTTGTTTTTCCAGGGTGGTAAAACTTTCGCGGTTAGTTTCTGGCCAAGAAAAAGGCCAAGCCCAGCCACGCTTCGGGAATGGGCATTCTTTGCCGGTTGATGGATGTAAGGGCTTATAAAAACGGTAGTTTGGGTCGTTAGGATCTTTAGTGGAGTCTGCTTGTTTTTGTGAAGGAGCAGAAGCATTGTCTGGCTGATAAAGGCAAATACGAGCATTTTGCTTTGCCGCGTCAGCTTCATTCACAACTTGGCCATCAGCGCTTCGATATTCGGCATTGTTGTAGGCATAAATGCCCCGCCAAGGGTCTTGTTTCTTGGTTTCTTCGTCGTATTGCAGCCCTTGCTCGCTCAGTTCTTCCTTGTATTCCTCAATGTGCTGTTTAAACAGTTCATCAATACGCTGTTCGATTTCGGCAAGCGGCGGGAAGGTCGGCGAGATTTTCTTCAATAGCTCCATCACTTCAAAGTAACCCGGCTTTGGCTCCCGGAACATTTTGGGGTCTTGTTCTGCTGATTGACGGTTACGCGCATAAACTTCCACATATTCATGATTCGTCGAATAAAGTGGAGATTGGCTGTGGGTGGTGTTCTGCGCCCAGATCAACTCTTCAACTCGGTTTTCCTTGCCAAACGTCAGGTCTAGTACGGCCTGCAGACTATCCCGTTCGTTTTCGTCAATATTCGAGAATAGCGCGCCATCTTGTCGCAAAAAACTTGCTGCTACGCCCAAGCGGTCACGCATCATCGTCAGCCAGGAGGAGTGACGGTAATTGTCTTTGTAGGGGAATCCGTCGCCCAAGCGGTTATATGGAGGGTCAATGGCAATGCAGCGAATTTGTTCCCGGTATCGGGTTTCTAGTAATCGCAAGACTTGGAAGTTTTCACCGTGCACCAGCAATGCATCTGTTTGCTCATCCAAAGAGCCTTGCTCGGCAATGGCATCCAACAAGCGGTCGGTCAGTTCCTGGTTAAAATAACTGGTATCAAGTACCAGCGAGGGATTCGCTTTCAGGAAAGCCGGGCTCAACGGCTCGGTATAGATGGCATTGGCTCCTTGGTCAATATGGAAGAGTTCCAGCCATTCCTCACGCTGGCTACGCGTCTTGCCATCCCATCCACGGGCAGGTTTTTCCGCCTGTTCGCAAATTTCCGGGTAGAGGCTTTCGTCAATGCGATCCAGCGTAATCAGCCACTGGGTTTCCAAAACGAATTTCTTTTTCAGCCAGAGTTTTTTCTGGAAATTTTCCAGTTGCGCCAGAAAGGCGATGATTTTGTGGGCGATCTGGCGCATGGCCTTGATACGGGCAAGGTATTGCTCGACCTTGGGTGCGGTTTCGTCTTGGATGTCGTCCAGGTGCATGACTTCGTTCTTGATGAAGAAGTCCAGTTCGCGGCGCAGGAATTTGCCGAGATCCTTATGGATGAAGTAGTCGAAGGTGTTCTTGGCGGTGTAGTCGCTCAAGTGTTTTTCAAGCAAGCTGCGGCTTTTGCTTTTTTCCGGATCGGCGATGCTCGCCAATCCCTGTTGCCAGCTTGCCCACTGCTGAATGCCTTGAGTCAGCGGCGCGCCAGCGGGCAGCGCCAGCAGGCTGCTGACGGCCAGGGTGTTGAGTTCCTTCTGTTTGCGTTTGTCCGGGTCGGGGCGAAACTCAAAGTAAATGACCAGTTCGCCGTTTTCTTCGGCGAGCGGGTGCTCGGCGAGTATAAAACGGCGTTCGTTCTCTGCGCTGGCCTTTACGTTATCGCGCTCTGTGCTGGCCGCGATCAGTTCAAAACGCACGCGACCTTGCGGGGTCTTGAAGGCGTAGCGGGTGAAATTTTCGGCGGTCTTGATGTAGTACTGGTCAGCATTGGCCCAATGCAGTTTGACTTCTTCACCCTCATAGGGAAGGGCATAGACACCTTCCTTGTAGCGGCGTAGCGACATGAAGTCACCACCTTGGTAGTAGCGGCTGAAGAAGGTGGTCAGGTCGGAATAGATGGTTTCTTCTTCCGTCTCCAGGTCGACGCTTTGGCTCAATTCGGCACGCAGTTGTTGCACCTTGGGCGATTGTTCCGGGTCGAAGCCGGCGGTATGAGCCGCCTTGATGGCCTCTTCGAGTGCCGCTTGTTTTTCTGCTTGCCCGGCGGGTTGAAATTTTTCCAGCGTGCTGCGCAGAGTAGGCATCAGATCTTGTTCCAGGAAGCGTGTGATTTCATCCCGCTTGGTATTCATGATGCGGTAGATGCCGAAGTCGAGATCGGCCTGATCCATCTGGAACAATTCTTTGAGCTTGGCGATGAGTTGCTGGCGTTTGTCGCTGGTCGTCATGGTGTCTCGATTTTTCGTGGTTTCTGGCGGTCGACCGTGGGATTTACAGTACGGCGCGGCCTTCGGCGATGTTCAGGCGTAGGCAGCAAACTGATTGCTGTCGCGGGTTAGGAGTTGCATCAGCTTGGGGTGGGTAAACAGCTTTTCCCGGCCGACTTGCAGTTCTTTCAGTACACCAATGGCAACCAGTTCCTTGAGGTAGCTTGAGGCGGCCTGGCGCTGGGCGATTTTCTTGTCGACCAGATTGGCGATGCGGCAGTAGGGCTGCTCGAAGATGACGTCGACCAGTTCGCGGCTGTAGATCTTGGCTTGTTTTTCGCGGATGTGGTTGGCGGTGTGCTCGGCCAGGCTGCGGATGGCGGCAATCTTGGCAGTGGTCCATTGGGCGGTTTCTTCAACGGCTTGCAGCATGAAGAGTATCCAGGGCTCCCAGGCGCCATGGCGCGTGACGTCGAGCAGAAGCCGGTAGTAATCGGCCTTGTGGGCAATGATGTGCCGGCTCAGGTAGAGGATGGGCAGGCCAAGCAGGTCTTGCTGGATGAGGTAGAGGATGTTGATGACACGACCGGTGCGGCCGTTGCCGTCGGTGAAAGGGTGGATGGCCTCGAACTGGTAATGGGCAACCGCCATGCGCACCAAGGGATCGATGTCTTCCTGGTAGTGCAGGAATTTCTCCCAGTTGGAAAGCAGGTCGCGCAGCCGGGTTTCGCCTTCCGGCGGGGTGTAGATGGTTTCGCCTGTGCGGTCGTTGGCCAGACGGGTACCGGGCGTGCGGCGGATATCCATGGCCACGCCCTTGGTCGTGCGGCAAATCTCGATGGCCGTGGCGGTACAGAGCGGACGCTCGGCGAGCGAGCGGAAGCCACGGTAGAGCGCGGTGCGGTAGCGCAGGGCTTCCTTGGTTGCCGGGTCGGCTTGGCTGTCGCTTTGGGCAAACTGAAAGAGCTTGTCGGTGCTGGTGACGATGTTTTCGATTTCCGAACTGTCTTTCGCTTCGAGCAGGGGAATGGTGTTGATGAGCATGTCCTGATTGGGGATCAGCTCGGCAGCCTGCTTGAGTTCGGCGAGGGCTGCCCGCGCGGTGATGCAGCGTTTGAGCACCGCCCGGGTTTCGATCTCCTGACCGGGCGGCAGGAGGGGAAGGGCGTTGTAGGGCTGTTCCGGGTGCCAGTCAGGAGGGCTCATGGTGTCGAAATCGATTTTTGGCGACAGGTTCGGAGGATATGTCGTTGCTGGCGACAGGTCAATCAAACGTGTCGATATTTTTTAAAAAAATCGACACGTTTTTGTCTCGTGTCGACGGTGACGACATATCGAAAAACGTGTCGATGAAATAATGATTCATCGACACGTTGTCCGTTTAGTCGACCGACCAGCGTATCGTGAATAGCTCACGGGTATTGCTGGCCTGGTGCAGACGCTTTTCCAGCGCGGCGATGAGGGCGTCGCGCTTGGCTTCGATGTCGTCTTCGACTTCAAAAATGGCTTGGCGCTGCCGGCGTTGTTCGGCTTCGACCTTGCGGGTTTCTTCTTGCAGGCGGCGGGCTTCGTCCATGCTCATGGCAGTGCGCGCCTGGCGCTTCAGGGCCTTGAGTTTGAGCTTGGTGTCTTGGAGCGCCTGTTCGGCGGCGAGGATGCGGTCCTCTGCCCAGGCATCAAGTTTTTCGCGTTCTTGCTGGAAGTACTGGTCGTTTTGTTCGAGGGCGCGGGCGAGGGCGGCTTGCAGTTGCTGGCGGGCATTGCCGGCGAGGCTGTCGGGCGGCGCCAGGCTCTCCAGCGGCCGGGTTTCGGCAGCGATCTGGAAGAGTTTTTCGCAGATTTCCTGTTCCAGGATTTCGCCGGCGTCGTTCTGCGCGGTGAAGACCAGGTGTTCCTCGCGCTGGAAGCTGTCGAGTTCGAGCAGGTTGAGTTGTAGCCAGCCGCTTTGCCCGGCCAGTTGTTCGAGCATGGCGATGCGCGGTTTTTGGCCGCTGGCGTCGAAATGCAGGTGGCTGCGCGGTGTATCCAGATGGCGGCCGCGTTCCAGGACGTATTCGCCAAGGGGATGGGTCAGGCGATAGATACGGGCGTGGTCGGGCGGGATCTGGCCCTTGCGGATTAGGTGGTAAAGCCCTGCCGGCGCGGCAAGCAGCGGCGGAGTTTGCAGGGTGAAGGCAAGCGTTTGGCTGTCGAAGCGGGCGTGTCCGGCCAGGATCAGTTGGGTGAGCTTCCAGAAGTAGCGGGTGATGCGGTCGAGCTGGCTTTCGGCTTTTTCTTTCTGACTGCGCAGGAGATCGTGGATGTCGGCGTCGAAGTGTTCGAGCAGCAGTTGCTCGGTGTGGGCCATGCGGGCCTGGATGTCTTCTTCGAGTTCGGCGCGCAGGGTGGCGAAGGCGGCTTCGATGGCGGCCGGGGTGCGGCAGCGGTCGTAGATTTCGGCAATGCGTTTTTCAAAGTCGATGCCGCTTTCGATCTGGCCGAGTATCTGGTCGGAAGCGCCGAAGACGCCGTCGAACAGGTGAAATTTATCCTGCAGCAGTTCCAGCACGCGCTGGTCGGCGGCATTGCGCTGGTTGAGGAAGTTGATGACGACCACGTCGAACTGCTGGCCGTAACGATGGCAGCGGCCGATGCGTTGTTCGACGCGTTGCGGGTTCCAGGGCAGGTCGTAATTGACGAGCAGCGAGCAGAACTGGAGGTTGACGCCTTCGGCGGCGGCTTCGGTGGCGATGAGGATTTCGGCATCGGCGCGGAAGTGGTCGATCAGCGCAGTGCGGCGGTCGATGGCGGGGGAGCCGGTGACGCGGTCGCTGCCGCTGTATTTGGCCAGCCAGCGTTGGTAGATGCCGGTGGCGTTCTGGGTATTGTTGGTGCCGCTGAAGGTGACCACCTTGCCAGCGTAGCCGTGGGCTTCGAGAAAGCGGGCGAGGTAGTCCTGGGTGCGCCGGGATTCGGTGAATATCACGACTTTGCGCGCGGCCCCCATGCCTTGCATGCGCTCGAAACCTTGTTGCAGGGCATGCAGCAGGGCGTGGGATTTCTGGTCTTCGCGGATGGTGCGGGCGAGCGCCAGATATTGATCAAGTTCCGTCAGTTCCTGTTTAACCAGGGTGTAGTCGATGCTTTCCGGGTTGCCTTCGGCTTCCAGAGCTTCGTCTTCGGCGGCTTCGAGCAATTCGTCTTCGAGGTCGTCGTCTTCGACCAGGTGGGCGAACCATTCTTCGTCGATGCTTTGCTTGTCGAGCAATTTTTGCAGGCGGCTGCGGATGGCTTCCAGTGTGGCGGTGATGGCTTCGGTCGACGATGCGAGCAGCTTGCGCAGGATCAGCCCGACCAGATGCTTTTGCCGTTGCGGGAAGCCGTAGCTGAAATCCCGCTGTAGATAGGTTGAAACCAGTTCGTAGAGCTGGTGTTCGTCCTCGCTCGGTTTGAAGGGTGTGGTCAGTGCGTGACGCTGGGTGTAGGGGACGTATTCGAGGACGTCCTTGCGCAAGGTGCGCTTGATGAAAGGCGTCAGGCGGCGGCGCAGCGCCTGCAGGTCGCCGTCGATATTGCCGTACTGGGAGCGGAAGCTGCGTTCGTCACCGAAGATTTCTTCGTCAATCAGCGAGGTGAGGCCGTAAAGCTCCATCAAGGAGTTTTGCAGCGGCGTGGCAGTGAGCAGCAGTTTTTTGCGGCCGGCCAGCGAACGCTTCAGGCTTTGGCCGGTGGCGTGGCTCTTACGGTGGGCGTTGCGCAGCTTGTGCGCTTCGTCGATGACGGCGACGTCCCAGGGAATGCTGCCGATGGCCTGTTCCATTCGGGCGGCGAAATGGTAGGAGCAGACGCTGATCACATCGCGGTCGAACGGGGCGTAAGTGCCGCGTTGTTGCAGGTCTTTCCAGGTGCGGGCGTCGAGGACTTCGGCGGGAAGGTTGAATTTCTCGCTGAGTTCGAGCGCCCATTGCTTGCGCAGCGCGGCCGGGCAGATGACGATCAGCCGGCGTTTGCGCTCGGCCCAGAGTTGGCAAAGCACCAGCGAGGCTTCAATGGTTTTGCCGAGGCCGACTTCATCGGCGAGGACGACGCCCTTGCTCAGCGGGTTGTTGAGCGCGAACAGCGCGGCATCGATCTGGTGTGGGTTGAGGTCTACGCTGGCGTCGAACAGGGATTGGGCAATGCGGTCTTCTTCACCGGCGGCGCGGCGGCGGGTAAGTTCCCAGGCGTAGTACTTGCCGTGAAAGGCTGAGATTTGTTCTGTCGCCAATGCCTTCTCCCTTCGATAGTCCAGGGATATTACATTGTCTTCCGGTAATGCGAAATTCAGCCCTGAAGCAATTCCGTATCCGCATGATCGTAAGCCGGTGAGCAACAGCACAGCAGCTTCAGCGTCTCCTCGCCGACGGCCTCGATGCAGTGCGCTGTGCCGGGCGGGATGCAGACGGTGTCGCCAGGCTGGACGGGAAAGGTCTCATCGCCCAGGGTCATGCGGCCGTGGCCGGCGGTGATGTGATAAAGCTCTTCGGTTTGCGCGTGGCGGTGCAGTTCGGTTTTGCAACCGGGCAGGATGGTGGCTTCGGCCAGGCTCTGGCTGCGGTTGCCGTGAACCTTGGGGTGCATCAGTTCGCGGATCTCGGAGCCATCCTTGGTGATGTAGGGAGTGACTGAGGCGTAGTCTTGCAATGGGATCATCGGGCGACCCGGGAAGTGGTGATCGGTGCCCGAGTATGCCTCATGCCGGTCCCGCCCGGCTGGCGATCGCAAGTTCGATGGTGCGCGGGGCTTCCGGTGTCTCGCAGTGGCAGCCGATACGGTGGCAGAGTCGGTCACTGGCCAGAATGGAGAGCAGTCCGTGACGGTCTTCGCTGCGCCGCATGCCTTCGACGATGCCGACGGTCAGGGCGTCGCCGGCGGCGGCCATGTGGTTGACCGCCTTGATTTCGTCGCGCGAGATTTCCGGGATTTCGCCCAGTTCGTCCACCAGCAGGCCCAGACAGGTCTTGCCGTGGGTGCGGACGACGACGATCTGGCGGACACGTTCGGGAATCGGCGCGCCGGGTTGCAGCAGGCGGGCGAGATGGACGACCGAGATGAGGTTGCCGCGGTACATCTTGACGCCGGCGACGAGGTCGCTGCGACCGCCGAATACCGGGGTAAGGTCGTCGGCATCGATGGCTTCGACGACGTCGGTTGCGGGGATGCCGAGCCATTGGCGGCCGATGAAGAAGGTGGCGATCTCGATGCAGTCGCCGCCGTTGCCCAGGCGGCGGGCACGGTTGCCAACCGCCGGGGCGCTGTTCCTGCGTTTGTCATCGACGACGGTGCCAGACTTGCCAAGCGGGAAGGCGGAGAGGGCGAGGATTTCGTCGCTGTGGCCGTCGCTGGTCTTGTATTCCCGGTAGCCCGCGGAAACGGCGGTGCCGAGCGCGAAGTAGTGTTCATCCTGAGTGATGATGTCGGCCATGCGTCCGCCGCGTCCGAGCTGGCGCTGGCTTGCGCTGAGCGCGATGGTGCTGCCGATGGCGAAACGCGGGTCGCTGCTGGCGACAATCCTGCCATCGCGCTGGGCAAACAGGGCAAAGGTGTCGGCGATCGGCTGACCGGCGGCATCGCGCGGCAGGGCGTCGTTGAGCATGGCGGCAAACTGCGGCTGGCCGTCGAAGACGATGCCGATGCCGCCGACCACGCGGCTGTCCTGCGGATCGCGGATGGCGGCGGCGTAGATGTAGGTATGCCGGTTGCCGTACAGCGGCGTCGGCGCGAAATGCGAGCAGACGTAGCCCTGCGAGTTGTCGAGGGCGAGGCTGCGACCGACCCATTCCTCGTGCAGGCGGGTGCCGCACAGGCTTGCCTGCTCGCTGTCGGAAACGGCGATGACCTGGCCGTGGGCGTCGTAGAGGATGAGATTGGCGTAAACCGTGTACAGACCGTTGATGTAGCGCAGGATTTCGCCGCAGCGAACGGCATCTTCCGGGCTGACGCGGGGTTCGCTCAGAACTCGCCGGAAGGTTGCATTGAGCGCCCACCAGCGGCAGTCGTTGGCGCGTTCGTAGAGATTGCGGTCCATCACGTCGATGGCGAAGGCGGCGCGCGAGATGCCGTTCTGGAGCAGCGCGGCGACGACGGTTTCGTGCAGGTTGCCGATCGATTGTTCGAACACCGCCTGGGTCTTGCGGCCGGTGCTGGAGATTTCCCAGAGCAGGGTCTTGGCGAAGGCGGCGTTGCCGCTGTTGTTATCCACCTGGCGGACCGATCCGTTCCACACCGAACGGTTGAGGTCTTCCTGAATGCGTTCGGCCTGTTGCGGGATCAAGCGCAGTTCGTCGTTGAACAACTTGGGCTGGTGGGCAACGGTTTGCAGTATGGCGCTGTCGATATGCTTGAGTAGCTCGCTGTCGCGTCGCTCGAAGGCAAACTCGAGCGGGACCATCGCCAGCCCGCACCAGCCGGGGCCGGGATAGCCCTGGTAAGGGTGGGCAGCGCAGGCGATCGCCAGGTATTCGCGGCCGGCGAGGCGGACGACGTCGCCACGGGCCTGGCGCAGGCTGTCATCCAGTTGCGTGCCGGCCGGTAGCTGCAGGGGCGAAGATGTCGCGACCACCAAGCCGCCGCTGTCGAAGTTGGCCAGCAGGCAACTGTCGCCGGTGCCGGTCAGATTGGCGAAGATGCTGCGCATCTCGTCTTCCAGACGGAAATGCAGGGCCAGGATGCCGAGGCATTCCCCGGCGGCGTCCTCGACGCGGTAGGCATAGAGCAGGTGCTGACCGGGGGCGAGGAAGTCGGCCGGGCCGTAGTATTCGACGTAAGCGCTGGTCGTCGACCTGGCATCGTCGAGCAAGGGGTGCGCGCAGGCCTCGCAGCTACCGGGCATCAGGCGGGCGGCGATCCGGCCGTCGGCGCGGAAGAGGACGATGTCGGCATAGACGGAATATTTTTGTACGTATTCGTGAAAGCGTGTTTCCAGCGCTTCGCGAGTTTCGCCGTCGCCCTGAAGGAATTCCCGGATGTCGTCGTCGGCGGCCAGGAAGCCGATGTCGGCAGTGCGTTCGAACAGGTTGCGGACCAGGATGTCGATGCTGGTCTGCGCCTTGGCGCGCAGTTCGGCGATTGCCTTGCGCCGGGTTTCCTGCCCGAGGCGGTTGAGCAGATCGCCGGTGAGGCGCTCGAAGGCTTCGCGGGTGCCGGTCATTTCGGTGGCGGCGCCGGTCAGCTGGCCGAGCAGGGCGAGGGTGTCCCAGGCAGCCTGCAATTTACCCAGCACTTCCCGGTAATCCTCGACGCCCTGCATGTGGCGCATGCTGCCGGTCAGCGCATCGTCGATCTCGATGCCTTTATAAACTGCCATGTCTTGTCCCCTGCCCGAATTTTGGATTTTTGCTCTGACACCGTCGCCGATCTGGCTGCGGCGTCGCCGATTGTTCGGCTAAGCAAAAAACGTTCCTTTTTTCAAAGGCTTGCGGGGCAAGGGGTTTGCAGGGAGGAAGAGTGATGTTGTCGGCTTGCGGACCGACAATGTAGCAAGCCTGCCAAGGCGGTCGGTCAGTGCGTCGAATCGTCGAGGTGGATGACGTCGTCGCGATCGCGCTGGTTCGCCAGGTGGCGCTTGCGGATCAGGTACATGAGGGCGCTGACCGAGAGACCGAACAGAGTGAGGATCCAGTAGATCGACAGGTCGGCGCGAATCATCACGTAATAGAGACCGGTCATGATCAGGATCGACAGGTTCTCGTTGAAGTTCTGGACGGCGATCGAATGCCCGGCACCCATCAGGATGTGGCCGCGGTGTTGCAACAGCGCATTCATCGGCACGACGAAGAAACCGGAAAGGCCGCCGATCAGGATCAGCAACGGAATGGCCAGCCAGATGTGGTGGACGAAGTTCATGACCAGCACGACGATGCCCATGGCGATGCCAAGCGGAATGACCCCGAGCGACTTGCGCAAGGTGATGAAGCGGGCGGCGACGATCGCCCCGCCGGCAACCCCGAAGGCGACCACGCCCTGCAGCATCGACGATGCCGAAAGGTCGAGGCCGAGCGCAACCGCCGACCATTTGATGACGATGAACTGCAGTGTCGCGCCCGCTCCCCAGAACAAGGTCGTTACCGCCAGCGAAATCTGGCCCAGGCGATCACGCCAGAGCAGGCTCAGGCAGTGGCCGAATTCGTGGAGCAGATAGAAGGGGTTCTTCTTCAGCGGTTTGTGATCGACGCCGGTATCGGGGACGTAGAGGTTGAACAGGGCGGCGATCACATACAGCAGGATGATCAGCGTGATGGCTACTTCGCCGGCAGTGTCGAGCCCGGTGTCGATGAACGGTAGATCGAACACCAGCAGGTGCGCGGCAATTTTGGGCTCGATCAGGAGTCCGCCAATGACGACACCAAGGATGATGGCGCCGACGGTGAGGCCTTCGATCCAGCCGTTGGCGACGACCAGCAGGCGATGCGGCAGGTATTCGGTGAGGATGCCGTACTTCGCCGGCGAGTAGGCGGCGGCGCCCAGGCCGACGATGGCGTAGGCGAACAGTGGATGGACATGGAAGAACATCAGCGCGCAACCGACAATCTTGATGCTGTTGCTGATCAGCATCACCCGTCCTTTCGGCATCGAATCCGCAAAGGCGCCGACAAAGGCGGCGAGTACGACGTAGGAGAGGGTGAAGCTGGTTTTCAGTAAGGGTTCGTAGGCTTCCGGGGCATGCATTTCACGCAATGCCGCGATAGCGGCAATGAGCAGCGCATTGTCGGCCAGCGCAGAGAAAAATTGCGCAGCCATGATGATGTAGAAGCCGAACGGCACGGAACTGATCTCTCTCGTATTACTTTGGGCGAGGTTTATACCACGTATTGATCAAGGGCGTTCGTGTCCGGTGTTTTCCTTGGCGAGCGGATCGGGGCGATTTTTTCGCGCGGATTACTGCGCACAAACAGACACTCCTGTTGTATGTCCGCGCTGTTATCACATGTGAATATTTTCAGTGTAGAAAGTTGTAAACGCTCTGTTGCTCCGGGTTTACAAATCTAAACACCATTACAAAATGCTGTTGATATATTGGCCGCAATTATTAAGCATATTAAAAAAGCATAAATAAGCCCCCCAGCAGAAACAGAGACTTTGTAGCAACCAGGGGCTGGAATTGTTGGCAGGGGAACATTCAAATATCGATCTCGAGTTCGACGAGCGCTTTCTGATCATCGATCAGTTGATCAGCGAGCACGAGGCGGACTTCGATGCGCCATTACGCAAGGGGAAAGATCCCTTTGACTGGGCGCGGATCGCCGACGATTGCGCAGCGCTGGCGCGCGAGACCCGGGATTTTCGTATTGCGCTCTGGTGGTTGCGGGCGCGCGCCGAAGTCGGCGGTCTGGTCGCCTGGGTCGATGGCCTGAGCTACATCCTTGAATTGCTCGAACTCCCGGAAGACGCTGTCCATCCTCAAGGCGATGCTGAACTGTCGAGCGGCGAACTGCATGCGACGGCACTCAACTGGCTGACTTCCTCCCGCAGTCTGGCCGCCTTCCGGAAACTCCCCCTGACCAGCGACGCCGCCTGGAGCGTTGCCGCACTGCTGCCCGATGTCGCTGGCTCGCGCCATGGTTCGGACAGCGAACAGGCAAAGCTTCGCGATGCCTTGCGCGCCGATCAGGCGCGCAGTGATCTCAATTGCGCCTTGCTCAACCGGGCCAAGGCCTGTCTGGAAGAAATCGCTGTCCGTCTCGACGAGCGAGCCGGCGATGCCGGTGGCGACTTCAGCGAATTGATCGCTGCCGTCGGTCACGCCGCGCACCGTCTGGCGCCGCTGACGACGCATTCGCAGCAACTCGAAGCGGCCGCTGAAAGCGCGGTCGAAGCCGCAAGCGTGGCGCCCGTTGCCGACTTGCCTGGCACCGCTGGCGGCATGCGTCTGGCAGGCGATGGCTTTGCCATCCATAGCCGCGACGAAGTGCGCCTCGTACTGACGGCGCTCGAACGCTATTACAACGAACACGAAAGCGGTCATCCGGCGCCGATCTTCATCCAACGCCTGCAGCGGATGGTCGACATGAGTTTTGAGCTGCTGATGCGGGAGTTGTTTTCCGAATCGGACAGGCTTCTGGATCGGCTGGTGAAACCGGCTGCGAATTGATTTTTCACCTTTTTATCGACGGAGAGCAGGTGTGGCTAAACATTACGACGGTCAGAAATTCATCGGAAAGCAACGCGCCCCGCGGGTGCAGATCGAGTACGACGTTGAAATCTATGGCTCGCAGAAGAAAGTCGAGCTGCCTTTTGTGGTGGGGGTGATGGCGGACCTTTCCGGTGAAAACCGCGAATCCCTGGCGCCGATCGAGGAGCGGGACTTCATCGACATCGATGACGAAACCTTTGACAAGCGGATGGCGCAGATCGCGCCGAAGGTCGCTTTCTACTGCGAAGACACGCTGACCGACGACGATCCCGGTGCCCTCATCGACGTCAATCTGACCTTCAACTCGATGCAGGACTTTGAGCCCGGCGAAATCGCCCGCCGCATTCCGGAGCTGGCTGCGCTGCTCAAGGCGCGTAACGAGCTGAAGGAATTGACCACTTACATGGACGGCAAGATGGCCGCCCAGGATTTGATCGAGCAGATCCTGACCAACACCAAGTACACCGGCAAGGAACTGGAAGTCCGCGATGACGCCGATTGGCCGAAGGCACCGGAAGAGGACCTGCCTGCTGCTCAAGACAAGCAACCCGAGTGAACGAAAGAGTGAACGCGATGAGTACCGTATTCGAAAGCCAAGCCGATGCAACCCAGGTCGTCACCCTGGAGAATGACAGCGAACTCAAGGAGCTGCTGAAGAAATCCTTCCGTCCCCGCACCAACGAGGCCGCCGAAGCGGTGCAGACCGCAGTCAACACCTTGTTGCAGTTTGTCCGCCGCGACAAGGTTGTCGTCTACAAGGACGTGCTGAAAACGGTCGATGAACTGGTCGCCGAAATTGATGCCAAGATTTCCAAGCAACTGACCAAGATCCTGCATCACCCCGAGATGCAGAAACTGGAAGGCGCCTGGCGCGGCTTGCATTACCTGGTCTCGAATACCGAGGTCAGCGCCAATCTGCGCATCCGGGTGATGAACATCAGCAAGAAGGAACTGGGCCGTACCCTGCGCCACTACAAGGGCGGTGCCTGGGACCAGAGCCCGATCTTCAAGAAGATCTACGAACAGGAATTCGGCCAGTTCGGCGGCCAGCCCTTCGGTTGCATCGTCGGTGATTACGAATTCAACCACAGCCCGCACGACGTCGCGCTGCTCACCGAAATGGCGAAGATCGCTGCCTCGGCGCACGCCCCCTTCATTTCGGCGGCGGCACCGGGGACCATGCAGATGGACTCGTGGTCGGAACTGGCCAACCCGCGCGACATCTCGAAGATCTTCCAGGCCGTCGAATATGCCGCCTGGCGCCGGCTGCGCGAATCGAACGACTCGCGCTACCTGTCGCTGACCTTGCCGCGTTTCCTGGCGCGTCTGCCCTACGGTGCTCATACCCACGAGGTACCGGAATTCGCTTTCGAGGAAACCACCAATCCCGATAGCGACAAGGATTTCTGCTGGGCCAACTCGGCCTATGCGATGGCCGCCAACATCACCCGGGCCTTCTCGGAATACGGCTGGTGTACCAAGATTCGCGGTGTCGAATCGGGCGGTGCCGTCGAAATCCTGCCGAACTTCGTCTATTCCAATTCGGATGGCGAAAAGCTCCTGTACTGCCCGACCGAGATTGCGATTTCCGATCGTCGCGAACACGAACTGTCGAACGCCGGCTTCATGCCGCTGGTTTTCCGCAAGAACTCGGACATGGCGGCCTTCATCGGCGCCCGCACTATGCACAAGCCGGCCATCTACGAAGACGACGACGCCACCGCCAACGCCAACCTGTCGGCCCGCCTGCCCTACATCTTCGCCACGTGCCGCTTCGCCCACTACCTGAAGTGCATCGTCCGCGACAAGATCGGTTCGTTCAAGTCGCGCGAAGAAACGCAGCGCTGGCTCAACGACTGGATCATGAACTACGTCGACGGCGACCCGACGATTTCGAGCGAAGCGACGAAATCGCGCCGCCCGCTGTCCGCTGCTGAAGTGATCGTGGACGAACTCCCTGACAACCCGGGTTACTACCGCGCCCAGTTCTTCCTGCGTCCGCATTACCAACTTGAGGGGTTGACCGTGTCCCTCCGGCTGGTTTCCAAGCTGCCGTCCGCCAAGCAGACGAGTCAGTGAGGAAACGCCGGGCGTACTGACAAATTCTAGTCCGCCCGGTCATTCCACGGTTCCATTCATCTTTTCCTAGGAGCAATCATGGCACAAGCACTTGTTGACTATTTCCTGCAGATCGACGGCGTCGAGGGCGAGTCTCCCGACCAGCAGTATCCTGGCCTGATCCAGCTGCAAAGCTGGCAGTGGGCTGAAGAAAACTCCGGTCGCTGGGGTTTCGGTAGCGGTGGTGGTGCGGGCAAGGTCGAAATGAAGGACTTCGAGTTCCGCATGGTCACCAACAAGGCCTCGCCGAAGCTCTTCCTGATGTGCGCGACCGGCGATCACATTCCGCAAGCCAAGCTGATCTGCCGCAAGTCCGGTGGCACGCAGCTCGACTTCATGACGGTGACCTTCAGCAACTGCCTGGTTTCGTCTTTCACCACCGTCGGCAACCTGCCGGGCGACATGGCCACCAAGTTCGGCGTGACCGAAACGGTGCTGCCGGTTGACGAAATCAAGATCAACTTCGCCCGCATCGAAGTCGAGTACAAGGAGCAACGCAATGACGGCACGATGGGCGCCGTCATCAAGGCGGGCTATGACCTGAAGCTGAACGCAACGGTCTAAACCTCAGTCGGCATTTGGTGCTGGCGAACAGGGTTCGTCGGCACCAAAACAGCACATGAAACCACACAGCCAGATCAAGCACTCCTACACGCCCAACCTGTTCCAGCGGATCAGTCAGGGGGCGGGGAGTCACGCCTCGGTCGCCGACTCCATCCAGGAAGAGGTGCTGCAGCTCCTGCGTCATGCGGCGCGTAGTCGTCGCCCGCGCGTCGACAGTGAAGCGCAGATCTGTTCGTCGGTATTCAACTACGGCTTGCCGATGGCTTCCTTCGGTAGCACCAGTGTTTCCGATGTCGAGGCCGTCGTCCGGCATCTCAAGCGGATGATTCCGGTCTTCGAACCGCGGATCGATCCGCACTCGCTGCAGATCACCACCACCCTTTCCAATGACCAGCACTTCCGCGAATCGGTCCTGTTCGACATCAGCGCCGAAGGGAAGGGGAACGTCGTTGCCTATCTCTCGTTTCGCCTTGCCGTCGATTTCAGTCACGGCGCGGTTCGTCTCGTCCGCAGGCCGAATTTGTGAATCCGAACTTCATCGACCTCTATAACGAAGAACTGCGTTTCCTGCGCGAAGCCGGGCAATACTTCGCCGATGCCTATCCCCAGGTCGCCGGACAGCTCGGGATGCACGAGGACACGATCAGCGACCCTTTCGTCGAGCGCCTGCTGGAAGGGGTTTCCTTCCTCACCGCCCGCATCCAGGCCAGGCTCGATGTCGAGCATGCCGAGTTCGCGCGCCAGATGCTGGCCCGCGTCGCTCCCCTGTGGGATGAATCGACGCCTTCGATCGCCACCCTGGCCTTCACCCCGGATTTTGCCTCGCCTGAGTGTCAGGGCGGCGTCACGCTGGACAAGGGCAGCATCATCCAGGCCCGCCTGCCGGGCAACAACAACGTGCTGCGTTTCACCACCGGGCAGACGATCCAGTTACTGCCACTGGAAATCTCCAAGGTGCGCTGCGCCGCCACCATCAATCACCTGCCGCCGCGTATCGCGGCACAGGCCCAGGAAGCCGCCGGCGTCATCGCGCTGGAATTTTCCTGCCAGGGCCGGGCCAAGCTCGGCGAGCTGAAAACCGATTTTCTCGAACTGACCCTGGCTGGCGACATTCCTCTCTGCCATGCCATCCAGAAGCGCTTGCTGCACGATGCGATCAAGGTCTTCGCCTGGGCCGAGGACAGCGGGGCGCTGGAATACATCGAAATCGCCAAGGAATCGCTGGCCATCGTCGGCGTCACGCCGGAAGAAAGCCTGCTGCCCTCGTCGGCCAGCATGCTGCCTGGCCTGCGCCTGCTGCGCGAGTATTTTGCCCAGCCGAGCCGCTTCCTCGGCGTCCGGATTTCCGGGCTGGCCAAGTTGTTCAAGCGCATCGGCGAGCATCGCAAATTCCATATCGGTTTCCTGCTGAAGAGCGAGCCGGCCAACATCATCAACCGGATCAACGCGCAGTGTTTCCGCCTGTTCGCGACGCCGGTCATCAATCTCTATCCGAAAACCTTCGACCCCATCGTCTACAACCCGGATCGCACCGATCAGTGGCTGCTGGTCGATCGTCTGCGCCCTCTGGCCTACGACATCCACCACGTCACCGATTGTCGCGCCATCCTGGAGAACGGGCGCTGCCTTGGTCTGGCTCAGGTGCCGCCGCGCAATGGCTATGCACAGGACGGCCACGAAGGACATTTCAGTTCGCGCAAGCAGTACGTCACCTATGGTTCGGTCGACAAGGGCTCGTTGAAGAACCAGCTACCGATCCGCCATTTCGTCAATATCGGGCTCGATCCGGACACCGGCGTTCCGGAGGACGTCAAGTCGCTGCAGATCGACGGTTACGTCAGCGATCGCGGCTGGTATCGGGAGCATCTCGACCAGGCCGGGTTTGCGCTGACCAGCTCAAGCCAGATCGGCAAGATCGAATGCCTGCGTCTGCCCAGCGAAGCGCGCGACGAGCCGCTGCCCGAACGGCACTGGGAGGCGGTGCAGCTACTCGGTAGCAATCCCTTGCGCATGCGTGGTCGGGACGACAGCAAGCTGGTCAATGCCCTGCATCTGTGGTTGGGGCTGGCCAGCGATCCGGCCGTGCTCGCCGATCAACGGCGCATCAGTAGTCTGGACCGGGCGCGCAACAAGATGGGCTATTCCCGCTCGCCGGTTCCCGGTCCGATGTCCTGGGTCCGTTCCAACCGGCTGCGTTTCAACATCGATACCAAGCACCACCCCGATGGCGGGGCATGGCTGTTTTCCCGGATCGTCTGTCACGCGCTCCTCGATTGCGTCAATTTGAACGATGGACTGGAGGTTGACATTGATTTTGACGGCGAGCCGGGCGATACCTTCACGAATCTTTCGCGTAGCGGAGGGCGGGGCTGATGCAGGTGTCGACCGACGAATTCGTCCGACTGCATGAAGCCATGGCCTACGTGGATTCCGATGGCAAGCCGCGCCAACTGAAAGCGGACGAATCCTGGCGGGGAATTTCCAACCGCAAGACCCTGCACGAGTTGCTGCGTCGTCTCGAGTCGCTGGTCGCCAATGACGGTTACGGTTTGCGGCCGGGCTGGGATCAGGGCTGGCTGCGCCTCGAGCAAGCGGCAGAGCTTTATTTCTCGGGCAGCGAACTGCAGGATGTCCGCCTCGAACCGGCCAAGGAAAAAGGCGGGCGCGACGCCGAACACGATGTGCTGCGCATCCGCATGCGTCATTTCGGGCTGTTCGCTCCCTACGGTCCACTGCCGATCCATGTCACCGAGCACGCCAAGTACGAGCGCAGCTTCGAGCGCAACGCCGGTTTCGAAGCCTTCCTCAACCTGTTGAGCGGGCATCTCGCGGTGCTCGACTACCGCGCCTACGCGAACACCCATCCGGTCATCAGCCTGTACGGCCATCCCCGCCTGGCCGGTTTTTCGCGCCGCCTGGAGAACCTTGCTTCGGGCTGGATGGCGGGTGACGACAGGGCCTACGCAGCGCATATCCAGCGTTGTCGGCTCGGTCAGAGCTGGGCCTACGTCCGCCCGGAACGCAGTTTGGCCGCGCTGGAAACGATCCTTTCCCGCTATTTCTCGATCGACGTCAAGGTCACGCCGCGCCACGGGCGCTGGATCGAGATCGGCGGCGAGAGTGGCGAAAAGCGCCTTGGCCAATGGCGGGTCGGGCGGCGCATCTTCGATACGCAATCGGCCATCCATGTCCGGCTCGGTCCGGTGGATGCCAAGGATTTCCCGCAGTTCCAGCGCGCTTCCGAACGGATGAAGACGATGGTCCGCCTGATTGAGGACTACACCGGCGGCCAGGTCAATGCGCGCATCGACGTCGATGTCCGGACTTCGCCAAGCCTGCGCGCCGCTCTGGGCAAGACGCGCATCGGACAGAACACCTGGATCAAACCGTCTGACGAACTGAAGACGATTTGTACCCATAACCCATACGAATTACTTTGACGGAGTCATTTGCATGAATCGAGAGCGGTTATTTGGTCGTCTTGGCACCCTGGCCTATGAAGCGGTGGTCGAGGCAACCGCGTTGTGCAAGCAGAGCGAGCACGAGTTCATCGAACTCGAACATTGGCTGATCTCGGTACTGCGCCGGGAGCAAAGCGATATCTCGGAGCTGCTCTCGCATTTCAAGGGTGACCCCGGCATCCTGCTCAGCCAGTTGCAACGCCAACTGGCCCGCTTCCCGCGCCGCCAGGGGTGTGCCATCGACATCTCCTCGCGGCTCGACCAGGCCATGGAAAGCGCGCTGGCGACCAGCCAGCTGATCGCGCCGGCGCCGCATATCCGCTCCGGGCACGTCCTGCTCGGCCTGCTGGAAAACAGCCAGACGCGGCAGACGCTGTACCGGATCAGCTCGCAGTTCGAACGGATCCAGTGGCCGGACGCCAGCCGCGTCTTCGAACAGGTTGGCCGCGGCTGGCGCGAAGCGCGCGACCGGCCGATGAATTCGCCGGAAATCCCGCTCGACGTCGAAGGCGAACAGGCTGCCGACAGCGATGCCCTGACGCGCTGGGCGACCAATCTGACGGAACAGGCCAAGCAGGGCGGGCTCGATCCGGTGATCGGGCGTGACAACGAGCTGCGCCAGGTGATCGACATCCTGCTGCGCCGCCGTCAGAACAACCCGATCCTGGTCGGCGAGGCCGGCGTCGGCAAAACCGCAATCGTCGAGGCGCTGGCCCAGCGCATCGCCGACGGCATGGTGCCGGGGCTGCTCGCCGAAGCGCAGGTCTGGGTGCTTGACCTCGCTCGCCTGCAGGCTGGCGCCAGCATGAAGGGCGAGTTCGAGGCGCGCCTCAAGTCGGTGGTCGATGCGATCGAGAAATCGCCGACGCCGATCATCCTCTTCTGCGACGAAGCCCACACACTGGTTGGCGCCGGTGGCCAGGCCGGCACCGGCGACGCGGTCAACATGCTCAAGCCGATGCTGGCGCGCGGCAAGTTGCGCATGGTCGCGGCGACCACCTGGAGCGAATACAAGCAGTTCATCGAACCCGATGCCGCACTGACCCGCCGCATGCAGCCGGTGGTCGTCGACGAACCGGGCGAAAACGAGGCGATCACCATGCTGCGCATGATCGCCGAGCGTTTCTCTAAGCACCACGGCGTGCGCATCACCAACGACGCGCTGGTCGCCGCCGTCAAGCTGTCGAAGCGCCACTTGCCGAGCCGTCATCTGCCGGACAAGGCGATCAGCCTGCTCGACACCGCCTGCGCCCGCGTCGCGATGAGCCGCGTCGCGCCGCCGGCCGCGCTGGAGCGCGAACGCCAGGCCGTGGTGTCGCTGGATCTGCAACTGACCTGGGCCGAGCAGGACGAAAAGCTGGCGATCGATTGCGGCATCGACCGCGAAGCGCTGAAGCTGAAGCGTGCCGAGCACCAGGCCAAGGCCGAGGCACTGGAACAACAGATCAACCAGGCCCGGCAACTGGTCGGCCAGGTTGGTGAACTGCTCGCCCAGCCTGCCGGTAGCGAAGGCAACAGCGCCTTGGCCGCGCTGACCGGCGAACTCGACGAACTGCAGCAGGGCAAGCCGCTGGTCCAGCCCTGGGTCGATCAGCGCACGGTCGCCGCCGTTCTCTCCGAATGGACGGGGATTCCCGACATCGACATGGTGACCGACGACATCGAAGCCACCTTGCAACTGCGCGAGCGCCTGGAAAAGCGCGTCTTCGGCCAGACCGGCGGCATCGTCGCGCTGAGCAAGGCGCTGCAGGTGGCGCGCGCCGGCATCCACGATCCGCAGCGGCCGCTCGGCGTCTTCATGCTGACCGGGCCGACCGGCACCGGCAAGACCGAAACGGCGATCGCGCTCTCGGAACTGCTGTTCGGCGGCTCGCACAACCTGATCCAGTTCAACATGAACGAGTTCCAGGAAGCGCACACCGCCGCCACCCTGAAGGGCGCCCCGCCGGGCTACGTCGGCTACGGCAAGGGCGGCGTGCTGACCGAGGCGGTACGGCGCAAGCCCTACAGCGTCGTGCTGCTCGACGAATTCGACAAGGCTCATCGCGACGTCCATGAAGTCTTCTACCAGGTCTTCGACCGCGGTTGGATGGAAGACGGAGAGGGGCGTCGGGTCAGCTTCCGCAACTGCCTGATTCTGATGACCAGCAACATCGGCGCCGAGGAAATCGAGGTTGCCGCGCTGGCCGAACAACCGGCCACCTACGGGCAACTGGTGCAACTGGCGCAGGGCAGCCTGCAGCGCCATTTCGCGCCGGCGCTGCTGGCCCGGATGCAGGTGCTGCCGTTCTACCCCCTGGGCCTGTCGGCCTTGCAATCGATCGCCGAGCATCAGTTCCAGCGCCTGGCTGATCGCCTGGAAGAGCAGGGGGTGACGCTGGAGATCGACACTTCCGCCGTCGAGTGGGTGGCCAATACCGCGGCGGGTCACCCGCATCGCGGGCGCGCCATCGAAGACCTGATCCGCGCGACCGTGCTGCCGTCGCTCGCTCAGGAGTTGCTTGCTGCCAAGCGGGACGGCTTGCCGCTCGGCAGGGTAAGGGTGGTCGCCGACGGCGGCCTCTCCCTCGAACTGCTGGATCGCGAGAGCGAGCCGGAAAACCTTTCAGAACCCAATGATGCCGACCAACAGGAGCTTACGTCATGCGCTTGATTGAAATCAGGAGTCCCGTATTACTGGATGCCGATTCACTGGCACTCAGCTTCACCGCCAAGGAAGAAATGTCATGGACGCCCAGCTACGAGCTGGAAATCATCAGCAAGCGTCCGGATCTCGATCTCGACGGCTTGCTCGGTGACACCGTCGCCGTCGACATCTCGCTCGACAAGGGCAACGATATCCGTACCTTCCACGCCTATGTGCTGGAAGGTGTCGATACCGGTCAGCGCGACGAGCAATTCACCTACAAGCTGAAGCTCGGCAGCTGGCTCTCCTTCCTCGGCCAGAACCAGAACTGCCGGATCTTCCAGGACCTGTCGGCGCCGGAAATCGTTGAAGAGGTGTTCCGCGGTTACGGTTTCGCCAAGTTCGAACTCGATCTCAAGCGCACCTACGACAAGCGCGAATACTGCGTTCAGTTCAAGGAAAGCGATCTCGCCTTCACCAGCCGCCTGCTTGAGGACGAAGGCATCTATTACTTCATCCGTCACGGCCAGGACGAGCACACCGTCGTCATCAGCGATTCGCAGGTTTTCGTCGACCAGTCCGGCATCTACGGTCAGCTCGACTTCAACCCGGACGGCGAGGAAGGCCGCCCCATCCTCGACCGCGAAAGCGTGCAGCGCCTGCAGCGCAGCCGCAAGGTGCGGCCGAACAACATCGTCCTGCGCGACTTCAACTACCACGTGCCGACCGACGTCCTGCAGACCAATGCCCAGGAAGAGCAGGCCACGCTGTCCGGCGTTCAGCTCGAGCATTACGACTATGCCGCCGGTTACGGCGAATCGCAGCGCGGCGAATTCCTCGCCAAGATGCGTCTGCTCGCCTGGCAGGCGGAGGCCCGCATCCTCAACGGCAAGGCCAACGCCAAGGGGGTGACGGTGGGCGAAGCCTTCTCGCTGCAACTGCACCCGGACAATGCCCGTAACCGTCGCTATTTCATCCTCAGCACCAAGTACGAATACATCAACGACATCGACAGCACCACCAAGGGCGAAAGTGCCGTCTGTACTTTCACCGCGCTGCCCGACGACGTCGAGTTCCACCCGCTGCGCCGCTACAAGAAGCCGACCGTGCCGGGTATCCAGAGCGCGACGGTGGTCGGTCCGGAGGGCGTCGAGGTGCATACCGACGAACTGAGCCGGATTCGCGTGCACTTCCACTGGGACCGCTACACCACCAAGGAAGAGGATTCCTCGTGCTGGCTGCGCGTTTCGCAGGCCTGGGCCGGCAAGGGCTGGGGCGTCATCGCCATGCCGCGGGTCGGCCAGGAAGTCATCATCACCTACGTCGATGGCGACCTCGACCGCCCGCTGATGACCGGCATCGTCTATAACGGCGACCTGCCGCCACCCTACGACCTGCCCAAGGACATCCGCTACACCGGCCTGGTTTCCCGCTCGCTCAGCTATGGTGGCCCGGAGAATGCCAGCTCAATCACCTTCGACGACCTGCGCGGCGCCGAACGCGTGATGATTCACGCCGAGCGCGATTACCAGCAGACGGTGGAGCGCAATTCGGCGACCAGCATCGGCCAGGACCGCTACATGATGGTGACGCGCACCATCACCCAGACCTCGACCACGCAGATCGTCATGCAGGCGGCGCTGATCGACATCACCGGGGTGCGCGCGCTGTTCACCGGCGCCCAGCTCAACTTCACCGGCGTCTGCGCATCGTTTGTCGGCGCCAACATCGAAGCGATGGGACTCAACGCCCAGTTCATCGGTGCCGACATCAAGATGATCGGTAGCGAGACCGCCTTCATCGGCAACGAGATCGTCGCCACCGGCATCCAGACCCACATGACCGGCATCACGCTCAAGCTGACCGGCGAATCGATCGGCGTCACCGGCATCTCGGCGCAGATGACTGGCGTGCGGCTCGACATCACGCTGGTCTGGCTGCGCATCACCGGTGCCTGTATCGACCTCACCGGCCTCTGGGGCCGCATCACCGGTATGTCGATCGACGCCACCGGCATCGCCCTGGCGCTCACCGGCATGGCGGTGATCGCCTTCGGCATGCACCTGGAACTGAAGGGGGTGACGATCGAAGCGACTTCGCTGGCGATCAAGGCAACCGGTGTCGAAGCGCGGGTGACCGGTCTGTGGGCCAAGATCACCGCGGTCGACATGGACATCGGCCTGCTCAAGCTCGCCATCCGTGGTCTCAGCATCTACATGTAGGACGGCGGTACCCGGAAAGCCTCATGAAATTCTCGAAACCGCAGCAACTCCTCGTTCTCACCGCGCCGGTCAAGTTCGGGCGGTCATCCCATCTCGGGGTGACCGTCGGCTTCGGCTTCCGTCTCAGCGACCCCCGCATCCTGGCGCACGAGACGGAAATCTGGGCCGCGCTGGAGAGTGCGCCGATGTCGTTCAAGGCGCTCGACGAGGCAATGCCCAAACCTTTCGCCGAATGGCTGCTGGCCGGCCATGCCCGGCGTCCGGCGAACGTCGAGGCGGACGGCAAGTGGCGAGTCCAGGTTGGCGTCGACGACTGCCACAAGGAAATCTTCTGTCACCTGCCGGGGGACCAGGCCGCCGCGGTCGACGCGGCAATTCCCCTCGATTATGTCAATGCCTTCGGTGGCGCCGGATTCCTGGCCAATCCGGTTGGCATGGGCCATGAATCGGCAGAGCGGCGCGACAAACCCTTGTTGCGCCTGCCCGATCGTTACGGCCAGGAAAACGAGTTCCTGGCCGCCACCGGTCCGCTCGACACGCGCTGGGCGCAGCGTGCGGCCTATGTGTCGCGTAAGAAGAAGGACCTGACGCTGGACAGCGACCACCGTTCCCACCTCGGCTGGCCGGAAACGATGGATCGCCGCTTCTTCCAGATGGCGCCGCGCGATCAATGGGCGCGTGGGGAAAGCTGGCCGGTGACTTGCGCCTATTCGCTGCATGGAGTCGGCGAGGGCGGCGCCGGCTTCAGTGGTCAGATTCCGCCGCTGGAAGCGCAGGCGATCTACCGCCGGGCCGGCAGCCAGGAATTCGCCGAGTTGCCGCTCAGGCGCCAGACCCTGTGGTTTTTCCCGGATCGCGACATCGGCGCGGTGCTATTTACCGGCCTGCTCGACGTCGACGACATGCTGGGCGACGAGATCGACCATCTATTGGTGGCGCTCTCGGAATTCGGCACGCCTTACCCGCTGAATTACCTCTCGGTCGTCGCCCGGCGCCGCGAAGATACGAGCTGCAACCAGATTGAAGGGATGCGCGACGAGGTCCTGCTGCCCCCGGCCGGCCGCGGCTGGGCTTGGGAATACCTGCTATTGCCCGAGGATCATCCGCGCGTCGCGCAACCGGCGCGGGCCTATGCGCGGGTCCGCGAACGCATGCAGCATTACCTCGGCATGGTCGCTGCTGCGGCCGAGGCGACCGACAAGGCCAAGGAACAGGATATCGCCCAGGTCAAGGCACAGACTCGCGCGCTGATCCGCGGCGAAGGCCTGCCCGAGACGGAAGCCGACAAAATGGACTGGCGCCGGCAGCTCGCCGCCTGGCCTCGGGACAGACGTCGCGACGACCTGATCATCCGCAACGCCGATCTCTCCGGCCTGGATTTTTCGGGGCAGAGCTGGCAGGGCTCGCAGCTGATCAACGTCGATCTCAGCGCTTGCCGTTTCGTCGATGTCGACCTGCGCAACATGCTCTTCCTCGGCTGCAAACTCGATGGCGCCAGTTTCGAGAACGCCGTGCTCGATAGCTGCCATTTCAGCGAATGCAGCCTGAGCAAATCGCGCTGGAAGGCGACGCAACTGGCGACGGTGCAGTTGATCGAATGCGATTTCAGCGCCAGCACGGTTCTGGAAAGCCAGTGGAAAACGACCTTCTTCAGCGAATCGCGGGGCAGCAAGCTGAGCTTCGCCAAGGTGGCGTTCGACAGCGTGCAGATGCAGAAATGCGCTTTCCCCGCGCTGTCTTTCGCGGATAGCACGGTCGACGGCCATGTCTTCCTCGATTGCCAATTGCCATCGTTGAAGATCAGCCAGTCGCTGTGGCGCAAGACCAGTTGGGTTGCCTGCAAGCTGCCCGGCAGCAGCTTCGAGAACAGTCGCTTTGCCACCGCCGTCCTCGCCGACGCCTGCGACATTTCCGGTGCCCGCTGGACGCAGTGTCGGTTCGAGAAGGTCTTCCTCGGCGCCGCCAAGTTCGATGGCGGCGTCTGCGAAAGCTGCACCTGGGTCGAAGCGACGATGAATGCGCTGAAGGCCAGCGGCAGTCAGTGGATCGCCTGCGATTTGCGCCAGGGCAACCTGATGCACGCCGATTTCTCCGGTTCCCGTTTCCAGTCCAGCGCGCTGCGCGACGCCAACCTCTATGGCGCCGACCTGCGCGCCAGCGAGGTTCATTCCAGCAACCTGATCGGCGCCAACCTCGGTTACGTGCAGCGCGAGAAGAACTGGCAGAAAAAGTGGAAGGACAATCTGATGGGGCGGGTCATCGAAGTTCCCAGGAGGCAGGACTGATGTTCGACAAGCTCACCGGGATGCCCGATTTCGATACTTCCGCGATCAGCGGCATGCCGATCAAGGAAAAGAGTTTTGCCGGAGCGCGCTTTCTTGCGCCGCCCGCCGGGACGCATTTCGTCGATTGCGACTTCTCCGGAACCCTCTGGGACGGTGTCACGCTCGATGGCCAATTGTTCACGCGCTGCAATTTCAGCGGCGCGCAGTTCATCGGCTGCATCCTGAGAACCGTCCGTTTCTTTGAATGTGTCGCTGCCAGTGCCCGTTTCCACCGGACGTTGACGACCGAATGCCACTGGGAAAGCGGCGCCTGGGGCGACTGTCAGTGGCAGGAATGCCGGCTGGCTCGCCAGATGGTCAACGCGGTGCGCGGTGGCAACTGGGAATTCAGGGTCTGCGACATTTCCTTCTCGACCCTGTCGTCGCTGGCCTTCACCGGTTTGCGCGTCGAAAGCTCGCTGATCCGCGACCTGTCGCTGGTCGAGAGCAAGGTTCATGACCAGTGCTGGCAGGAGTGCGTGATGGAGCGCGTGATCGCCGCCAATTCGACGTTCGGCGGCGGCCAGTGGCTCGGCTGCCAGGGCATCAACAACCGCTGGATGGGGATCAAGGCCCGCCATCTGGCCTATCAGTCCTGCAATTTCGAGCAGTCCGCGTGGTCCACCTGCGAAATCGATGGCGGTGACTTCCAGTCGAACCTGCTGCGCATCGCCCATTTCGATAGCGGTCAGTTGCAGCGCCTGCGTTTCAAGGGCAACACCCTTTTCGCCATTGCCTTCGACGGTTCTTTGCTGCGCGAATGCGAATTCCGCGAACGCGATGTCTCCCATTTCTCTTTGCGCAACGCCCGCCTGGAATCCTGCGACCTCAACGGCATCACCGGCAGCGACCTCGATGCGCGCGGTTGCACGATGCAGGGAACGACGGTCAGCGGCGCGCGCTTCGTCGATGCCAATGTCGCCGGCCAACAGCCGGAAGACTGGCGCGGCGCCGACCTCGATCTGGCGCGTTTTGAAATTCCCGAAGAGCTGCAGGACCTCGAGTGGTGGAAGACCTGCCGCCCCGGGGCTACCAGGAGTACCCAATGAAATTGCTGGAACCCGTTACACAAGCTCCCGTCGCCCCGGTCAGCCAACGGCCGGCGGCTGCCAACTATCCGAGCCTGATGCCCGGCTCCAGTTACATGACGCGAATCCGTCGCGGTGAACAGGGCTGGCAGCTCGAAAGCGATACCAATACCCCGGTGCGGGTCGCCGTCAGTTGCCTGGTCGAGCCGCTCGATGGCGACCAGGTGCTGGTCGCCAGCATCAACGGCGTCTGCTACGTCCTCGCCGTGCTCGAACGGGACTGGCAGCAGGGGCAGCGGATCGACGTCGATCTGGGGGGCGGCGAACTGCACCTGAAGGCGGCCAACATCGTCGTCGAGGTCGAGCGCAATCTCGATCTGCAGGCCGAGAACTTCCGGCTCAACGCCGAACTGTCGGTGCAGAACGCATCGACGCAGGTGGTCAATGTCGCCGGGATCAGCGTGCTCAATGCCAACTCGATCGCCCTCGACGGCAAGCAGAGCCTGACCATGCACACCAGTCTGGGCGCGATCCAGGCCAGCGCATTGTTGAAGATCGACGGCACCCAGATGCATTTCGGGTGATTTTGGGGAAGCGGCGGGTTGGACTGTTGCTTGGGATGTTCACTATTGTTTTAGGAAGAGGCTCGTATGTTTGCCAATAGCTCCGCAGGTGGTATCGATATTTCTCCGGCCGATGTCTGCAAGACGCCGCCCTTGTGCATTCCGATTCCCTATCCCAACCTGGCATTCGGTTCGATGGCCATTCCCAACGTGCCGAACATCCTCTATTGCGGCGGCCCGGTGCATAACCTGGCGACCATCATCCCGGTCACCTTCTGCGATGAACCCGGCGCCTGCGGCGGCATCATCTCCGGTACCGTCAAGGGGCTTTCCATCCATTGCACGGCCAAGCTGAACTTCCTGGTCGGCGGCGCGCCGATCACCCGGATGACCAGCATCAACCTGCCGAACACCTTGAATACGCTGGGCGTCCGCCTGGTGCCCAGTCAGTTGAAGATTCTGGTCATCTGATCCCATGTCCTGGAAAGCTGTACTGATTGCTGCCTGTCTCGCAGCGGGCATCCAGGGCTGCACGATCGGCGACGCGACGCGGGTGCTGTTCAGGGGGATGCCGGACCGGCTGATCCCAGAGAAACGGAACATCTCGCTGACCATCCACGGCGGCCCCAAGCTCAACGCCAAGTTCGAGGGCGACGTCGCGCGGCCGCTGCGCCTGTGCATCTATCTGCACAAGCAAGAAGACTGGAATCCGCCGATGGATCTGGGCGCGCCCTGCGCCGAACAGGATTCCCGGGTGAGCAAGGCGCAGAAGGTCACCTTGCTTGCCGACCGCGTCGCCTACATCACGGAATCGGTGCCCTACGGGGACGCCTACTGGATCACGGTAACTGGTGATTTTGCCGACCAGGGAGGGAATGGCAAGGGCATTCTCAAGGTCCAGTCGCCGGCCGATCTCAATAGTTGCCACTGGCTGAACATCGACCGCAACCAGATTCAGGAAGTCAAGAAAAACAGTGCGGGCAATCAGCCCACATGCAAATAGGGGTTCACTTCTTCATGGCAACACACAATATCAACAGGGTGGTCTGGACCGATGGTTTACTGGTTGAAGCGCAGCATTTTCAACAACAGGAACGCTACATCGAACACCAGGTGAACAGCCGCCTGTCGCAGATCACCAACCTCGGTTGGGGATTCAGCGAACTCGAAATCGACCAGGATCTGCTGCAACAGGGCTTGCTCGCCATCATCCGGGCGCGCGGCATTTTCGACGACGGTACGCCGTTCTCGATTCCGACCTGCGACGCCATTCCGGAAGCGCTTGATCTTTCGGATGCGCCGATCGGCACCCGGATCTGTCTCGCCACCGTGCGCAGCGACGTGGTCAATAGTTCGGTCGGCTTTGGCGAGGCCGAAGCCGCCGCCCGTTACAAGGTGGTCGAAGCCGAAGTGCAGGACGCCAACGTCGGTCTCGACCCGGAAGGGTCGCCGCTGCGCATCCACATGCAGGTCGGCCAGCTGCGCACCCGCCTGTGCCGCGAGGATCACGTCGGCGCCAGCGAAACCTGGCAACCGATCGCCCGCCTGGCGGCGCGCCAGGGCAACCGCGGCATTGTCCTCGATAGCGATTTCATCCCGGCGATGCTCGACGTTCGCGCCCATACCCGTCTGCTGGCCGTCTGCAACGAGTTCCAGGGGCTGCTCCAGCACCGCCTCAGCGCTTCCGCCGGCCAGCGCCTGCTCGCCAGCGGCGGCGGCCTGGCCGACCTGATCGAGATGCTGGCGACGCAGGCGATCTCCGAATACCGGATGCGCCTCGACCATCTGGAAGCCTACGACCCCCTGCATCCCGCCGATCTCTATCTGGAACTGACCGGTCTGCTCGGCCGCCTTTCCGTGCTGCCCAGCGTCGAGCCGATGTTGGCCGCGCAGAAGTGGCGCTACCAGCACGACGACCTGCAAGCCTGTTTCAGCGCCCTGGCCCATGCGCTGCGTCGGGCACTGGCGCTGATCATCGAATCGCCGGTGATCCCGCTGCGTTTCGAGGATCGTGGCGACCAGGTCTACCTGTGTATCAACGATCCGCAGTGGAAGCTGCAGAAGATGGTCTTTGCTTTCACTTCGGCGATGCCCGGCGAGAACCTGCGCCGCATGCTGCCGACCCAGGTCAAGTTCGGCCCGGTCGAGCACATCAACAAGCTGGTCGATCTGCAACTGCCGGGCGCGCGCCTGGTGCCGGTGTCGGCGGTGCCGCGCAATCTGCCTTTCTATGCGCAGAGCGTCTATTTCGAGGTCGAATCGGTCGATCCCTACTGGAAGGAAACGATGCGCGGCGCGGCAATGGCGCTGCGCGTGGTCGGCGATTTCCCGCAACTGAAGTTCGAGGCCTGGGGGCTGCGTGAAGGGAAAGTGGCATGAGGGGCATCAATGAAATCATGAGCGCGCTGCGCAACATCCCGACCTCCGGTGGTGTTTCCTCGATGGGCGCCCTCGGCGACATCGCCCAGCGCATTTCCAGCTCGATGCCGCGCGGCGCGGAAAATCCCCAGCCCTTCGGCAACCTGCTTGAACACAGCGACGACACGCCGGCCCTCGCGGCGCCGGTCGAGCAACCGGCGAGCAAGGAAAAACCGGTCGACCGTTCGGTCGGGGCGGTCGCCATGCTCGGCATGCGCAACGCCATCGCCCGGCCCGGCGTGGCTGCGTCGAAGTGGCAGAATCCCTACATCTCGGCGGCGATCCCGCCGCTCCTGCTGCTGCATCGTCTGGAAGACCAGGGCATCACCTTCGATACCTCGTTGCGCGGACAGCTCGGCCTGGAAGTACGGATGTTCCGCGAGAAGCTGGCGAGCAGCGGCGAAGAATCGCGCTGGATCGACGACGCCTCCTACCTGTTGTGCACGCATATCGATGAGTTGCTCAACGAAGCCTGCCGCAAGCAGGATCTGCCCTTGCCGGAAAAATCCCTGCTCGTCGAATTTCACGGCGACGCCTGGGGCGGCGAGGACTGCTTCATCAAGCTGGAAACGGCGATGAGCCAGGAACGGCCGCCGATCGCGCTGCTCGAACTGTACGAGGTGATCCTCGGCCTCGGCTTCCAGGGGCGCTACCAGGTCATCGATCGCGGCGACGTGTTGCTGCAGGATTTGCGCAGCAAGCTGCACCGCATGATCTGGGATCGCGCGCCCGACGGCCTGGCCCTGCGCTCGGGTTTGCCCAAGGTGTTCAAGCCGCGCTGGCTGACGCCGTTCCGGCTCTTCCTGATCGGCGCCGCGCTGCTGTCGATCGCCTACCTGGCCGGTGTTTTCGACATCGCCATGCGCGGCAGCCCGCTGCGCGAGGCGCTGGCCGCCTACGAACCGCCGGTGCGCGAAATCAACATCTCGGAAACCCTGCCGCCGCCGCTGCCGGAGCTGATCGCCGAAGGCTGGCTGACGGCCGAGCGGCGGGAAAACGGCTGGCTGCTGATCTTCCGCGCCGACGGGGCATTCGAGCCCGGCAAGGCGGAAATCCGGCCCGAGTTCCTGCCCAACCTGACCCGCCTCGGCGCCGCTTTCGCGCCCTGGCCCGGTGATCTGGAAGTCATCGGTCACACCGACCTGACGCCGATCCTGGCAAGCAAGTTCCCCTCCAATCAGGCGCTTTCCGAAGCCCGTGCCCGCGAAGTCGCCAAGCTGATCGAGCAGCAGGTTGCCGGCGGCAAGGCACAGCGTCAGGTGACGGCGTCCGGGATGGGCGAGAAGGCACCGGTGATAGCCGAAATCAATCCGGCGGCCAACCTCAAGAACCGTCGGGTCGAGGTCTTGTGGAAGGTGGCGGCAACCCGGCGCGTGGTGACTGAAATCATCCGCTGAACGGGAAGAGGGTAGGCAGCAATTACCGGTCCGGAAAAGACCGGGGTTCATCGAAGTTGATCAGCGCAGGGGTTTGCACTGGCGAAACCCTGGGTTGGGAGCATCAGAAATGTTGAGAAGTTCGTTACGCATCGTCATCTCCTTGATTCTTGCCGCCGTCGTGTGGTGGATCGGACCGATGGTCGCCATCGGTCGTTATCATCCTTTCGGCTGGCTGTGGCTGCGCCAGCTGCTGGTGGTTCTGCTGCTGTTCTGGGGCTTCTATCCCTTGCTGCGCTGGCTGCTCGGCAAGTTCCTGTCGCTCTTCCGCCGCCGCAAGCAGAAGGCGCCGACGGTGGACAACGACCGCATCAGCAGCCGTCTCGCCGACCTCGAGCTGACCCTGCGCAAGATCTGGGTCGATCGCCAGAAAGGCTTCTTCCGTCGCCTGACCTATCGCCTGCGCAAGGGGCATCTGCGCGAACAGCCCTGGTTCATGCTGCTCGGTTCGTCGGGGGCGGGGAAGACCAGTTTTCTCAACCACACCGGCCAGAATGCCTTGCCCGGCGAAGTGGCCGGCCTGCCGCGCCTCGGCGAATCGCTGGGGCAGACCGAGGATTGCGGCTTCTGGGTCAACGACAAGGCGGTCTGGATCGACAGCAGCGGCCAGTGGGCCGAGCGCGAGGCGCTTGGTGAATCCGGCTTCAGCGCCTGGAAGAAGCTGCTCGCCGGGGTCCGCCGCATGCGCGGCGGCGCCGGCCTCGACGGCCTGGTGCTCTGCGTCGACCTCGACTGGATGCTGAAAGCCAGTTCGGAGCAGCGCAAGCGGCTGGCCGACACGCTGCGCGGCCGGGTTCTCGAACTGGCCGACTGGTTCGACGCCGAACTGCCGATCTACATCGTCCTCACCCACGTCGATACCCTGCCCGGCGGCGGCGCCATGCTGGCTGCGCTCGAGGACGAGACGCTGGCCGACGGCATGGGCTTCGAGGCGCTGGCGGAAGGCGGTGTCGATGCCTGGTACGAGCGTTTCGAACATCGCGTGCAGCGCGTCGTCCAGTTCGTCATCCCGCAGATGGCGGATGCCAATGAGGGCCAGCAACTGCTGCATTTCACCGAAAGCCTGGGGCGCCTGCGCTCACCGCTGCTGGAGTTCGTCAAGTCGGTGATCATGCACGCCTCGTCGGTGCGGGGCGGACAGTTGCGCGGCATGTGGTTCGGTACCTCGGTCTATCTGATGGCCACCGACGAGGCGGTCAATCTGGTACAGCTCGACGAACCCAACGAGTCGCCGGCCTTTCGTTCCTTCGCCAAGACCTTCTTCGCACCGATCAGCCAGGCGATCGAAGAGCGCAACATCCTGCGCTTCGGCGACAAGTCGCTGGCTTCCCGCGGCAAGCGGATGCTGCGCTGGGGGATCAGCGTCGTCGCCCTGTGCCTGTTGTCGGTCTGGTTGGTGCTGACCTATTTCGATCAGCGCAGCTACATCGACCTGATCTGGGCGCAGTTCGGCGAAGGCAAGCGGCTGGCCCAGCAACTGGCCGATACGCCGAGCGCCGATATTGCACTGATGGATGTCTCCAGCCAGATGCGCTATGCCGGCAATCAACTGGGCGCCAACTTCTCGATGATCCCGTCGACCTTCTTCGAGCACTCGCGGATCCGTAACGTCGCCTACGAGACCTATCGTCGTCACCTGTTCAAGAGCTTCATGCCGGAGATGTTCAAGTACGTCACCGTGCAGTTGAAGAGCGAGATGGAGGGCGGCACCGGTGACGTCTACGAGACGCTGCGCCTGTACCTGATGCTGGTCAAGCCGGAGCGCCGGAATCCGGAAATCGCCGTCCGCTGGTTCGAGAAACGCTGGGACAAGATCGCTCCGGCGAATTCCAGCGATGAAGAAAAAAGTGTCTTCCTCGGCCACGTCGCCGCCACGTTCTCGCCGCCCTTCCTGCCCGCCGCACCGGCCGACGAGAACCTGTTGACGCAGGCGCGGGCGGTGGCCAGCGGCCTGCCCAGCGCGATCCGGGTGATCGACAACGTCAAGGCGCAAGCCTTGCCGGAAAGCGTCGAGGACGTTTCGTTGTCGCGCGCCGCCGGTCTCAACGCGCCGATGCTGTTGCGCATGCGCAGCGACACGCCGACCACCTCGCCGGTCATCAGCGGCTGGTATACCCGTGCCGGTTACCACGACGTCTTCATGCCGCGGCTGATGAAGAGCGCGCGTGAGATCTTCGAGGAGGAAAACTGGGTGCTGCGCGACGAGAACGGCGCCAAGGGCAATGCCTTCGATGTCGAGAAGAGCGTCCAGGACATGTCCGACGCGGCGCGCCGCCAGTTCCTGCAGGACTACATCCAGCACTGGCGTGGCTTCATCAACGACATCACGGTCCGCCGCTACAGCAGTATGGATGACGCCGCCTGGCTGGCCAAGGCGATGATGGACCCGCAGTCGGCACTGGCCCAGCTGGTCCGCTTCATCGGCCGCGAAACTTCGCTGACCGGCAACTACGAAGGCGATGTCGATAGCTGGATCGATCGCCAGAAGCTCAACCTGGAGCGGACGCGGCGTGCCGTCGTCGGCGAGATCAGCGGCCAGCACTATCGCTACCGCGTGCTGCCCGAGCATGTCGTCGACGACTACTTCAACTCCTTGCGCCGCATGGCCGTCACGCTGACCCCGAACTCCGGGGTGGAAACGGCGGCCAGCCCGCTCAGCCGCCTGTTCGAACCGCTCTACCGGCAGATTTCGGTGGTCAACGGCGCGATGCAGGTCGGTCAGTTGATGCCCGAGTACGACGCCTTCCGCCGCATGCGTGCCGACGCTGCGCGGCAGCCGGAGCCGATCCGCGGCATCATGCTTGACCTGATCGAGTCGGGCAGCAACGCGACGGCACAGAAGTCGAGCGCCGAACTGACCAAGGGGGCGACCGGGGCGTCGAAGTCGATCTGTCCGCAAACGGTTGCGCGCTATCCGCTGGTCCGCAGTTCGGGACGCGATGTCGGCTCCGAGGACTTCCGGCGCCTGTTCGGGCCGCGCGGGGTGCTCGACAGCTACTTCAACGAGGAACTGGCGCAATACGTCGATACCTCGAACGTCCCGTGGCGGGCGAAGCGGGTCGATGGCCTGGCGGGCAGCCTGGTCAATCCGAACATCATCCGTTCGTATGAACTGGCCCGCTCGATCCGCGACAACTTCTTCAACGAGAGCGGTCAGCTCGGTTTCTCGGTCATCGTCCGCGCGGTGGATATGGACGCCAGCGTCACCGAAGCCTTGTTCGACATCGGCGGCGAGCAACTGCGCTACGCGCATGGTGCGTCGGCGCCGAAGAAGATCGACTGGTCGCCGCAACGTTCGAGCATGGTGGTCCGCCTGCACATGCGCTCCGTCGATGGCCGCACCCAGCAGATGGAGTTCACCGGGCCGTGGGCGATCTTCCGCTTCTTCGACGCCGGCGAGCCACTGACCCTGGCCGACGACAAGCGGGTCATGCGCTACAAGACCGCGCTGGGTGCCGTGTCGCTCGAATTCCAGGCGACCAGCAGCGATTTCCCGCTGTGGTCGCGGACGCTGGCCCAGTTTTACTGTCCTTCGAAGTAAGTCGGCGGCGGCTTTCGCCGCCGGCATTGGTGATGCTTTATTAACGAGTTGTTGAATTTAACGGAGGTGAATCATGCTTGATCCCAAGGAAATCATCGCGTCCATCCAGCAGAGTCTGGATAGCTGCAACACGATGCAGTCGTCGTCGACGGCGAGCTTCAACGAAGGCGTGCCGGGGTACAACATTTCTGGTCCCACCAACGCCAGCCTGGTCATTGGCGGTGTTCAGGGAGCAGTCAATTCGATGGTCGAGAACATGAACAACATCAAGCGTTCGATCGACGATCAACTGGATGCCCACCAGGCCATGCAGAAGGGCGAGACGACGCAGCAGTTCAACGCCAACATGGACGATCTGCGGCCAACCAATGCCGCGGGTTTCCCGAACGAAATGATGGACAACTTCTTCAAGGCGTTCAAGAACCGCTGAGTTCTGGCAGGGCGCCACAGGCGCAAGGATTATCGAAAATCGCCGGCATTCCGCCGGCGGTGAATTGCATCATGATTGGGGAACACAGATGGAGCAGGGGAATTTGCAGCCGCAGTTCGGCATCGAGCGTATCTACCTGAAGGACATTTCCTTCCAGGTCGCCAATGCGCCTGAGGTTTATTCGGACAGCCGGCGTTACGACGTCGGCCTGAACATCAACAGCGCCAGCCGCCAGGTCAGCGCCGAGGTCTTCGAGGTCGTGCTGACCGTCGTCGCCACCGCCAAGCAGGGAGAAACCGAGGTCTTCAAGGGCGTCGTCAGTGAAGGCGGCTCCTTCGTCATCCGCAACGTCAAGCTCGATCAGCGCGACGCCATCCTCGGCGTCGCCTGTCCGAACATCCTGCTGCCCTATGCCCGGGAAATGCTTGCCGACCTGAGCACCCGCGCCGGCTTCTCGCCGGTGATGATCCAGCCGGTGGATTTTGAGGCAGTGTTCCTGCAGCAGCGCGAGCAGGCCAGGCAGCAGGCGGGGCAGGGCGCGCCGCTGCAGTAAGCCGTAGCGCCGCCGAAATCCCGCAGACGGCCGTCGGGTCGTCTGCGGGATTATTCATTCCCGGGCGAGTGTGGTTGAATAGCGGTCTTTGCGCAGACTGGAGCCGAACCATGGCTGATCGGCGACTACAGGTTTTTCATGCCGTAGCCAAACACCGCAGTTTCACCCGCGCCGCCGACGCGCTGTTCATGACGCAACCGGCGGTCACCTTCCAGATCAGGCAGCTTGAGGAGCAGTACTCGACGCGCCTGTTCGAACGCCGTCACGGCAGCATCGACCTGACCCCCGCCGGCGAACTGGTGCTCGAATATGCGCAGAAAATCCTCGCCTTGTCCGACGAGATGGACACCCGCGTCGCCGAACTCACCGGCGAGATGCGCGGGCCGCTGCTGGTCGGCGCCAGCACGACGATCGCCGAGTTCATGCTGCCGCGCGTGCTCGGCGAGTTCAACGCGCTCTACCCGCAGGTGCGGGCGCGGCTGATCGTTGCCAATTCGGAGAGCATCGAGAGCAGGGTCGCCGAGCACAGTCTCGACGTCGGCCTGATCGAGGCGCCGGCCAGGCTTTCCGGGCTGAGCAGCCAGATCTGCTGCGAGGACGAGCTGCAGGTGGTTTGCGTGCCGGATTACCCGCTGGCCGAATTCAAGGCGCTGCAGCCGGCCGATCTTGCCGATTACGAATTCATTTCACGCGAACCGGGGTCGGGGACGCGGGCGATCACCGACGCCTATTTCCGCGATCACGGCGTCAAGCCGGAGTCGCTCAAGACACAAATGGAGCTGGGCAGCCCGGAAGCGCTCAAGGGCGTGGTGTCCACCGGGCTGGGTTTCGCCATCGTCTCGCGCGCCGTCGTCGCCAAGGAAATCCGCCTCGGCGAACTGCTCGGCATTCCGCTTTCACCACCACTCAAGCGCAGTCTTTATCTGGTGCATCCGCAGGACCGCTTCCAGTCGAAGCTGCTGTCTACTTTCATCGATTTCGCCCGCCGCAAGCTCAAGGAACAGGCTGCATGAACACCTCCCGACCGATCCGCGCCCGCATCCGGCCCGCCGCCATTCTCGCCAACTACCGCATCGCCAAGGCCTGCGCCCCCGACGCCTGGGCCTGGGCGGTGGTCAAGGCCGACGCCTACGGCCACGGCCAGCTGCGCGCCGTCGAGGCGCTGCGCGACGAGGCCGACGGCTTCGCCCTGCTCGAATGCGAAAACGCGGTGCTCCTGCGCGAGCACGGCGTGCGCCAGCCGATCCTGCTGCTCGAGGGCATCTTCGGCGAGACCGACGCCCGCCGCGTCGTCGACTACGGCCTGCACAGCGCCGTGCATTGCCGCGAGCAGATCGAGATGCTCGCTGCGCACGCCCGCGCCGACCGGCCGCTCAGCCTCTACCTGAAGATCAACAGCGGCATGAACCGCCTCGGCTTCGACGCGGCGACGCTGCCGCAGGCCTGGGAGAGCCTGAAGAAGATTCCGGCGCTCAACCTGACGCTGATGACCCATTTCGCCGAAGCCGACGGCGCGCGCGGCGTGCTCTGGCAGCTCGAACGCTTCCGGGCGCTGGCCGGCGACTGGCACGGTCCGGTCAGCCTCGGCAATTCCGCCGCCATCCTGCGCCATCCGCTGGCGCACGGCGACTGGGTGCGGCCGGGGATCATGCTCTACGGCGCCAGCCCGTTCGCCGACCAGACCGCCGCCGAATTCGGGCTGCAGCCGGCGATGAGCCTGGAAAGCCGGATCATCGGCGTGCAGTCGATCGCCACCGGCGAACGCGTCGGCTACGGCGGCAGCTTCACCGCCGAGCAACCGATGCGCATCGGCATCGTCGCCTGCGGCTACGCCGACGGCTACCCGCGCTCGGCGCCGAGCGGCACGCCGATCGCCGTCGCCGGCAAGCTGACGCGCACCGTCGGCCGGGTGTCGATGGACATGCTCGCCTGCGACCTCACCGAAATTCCCGACGCCGGCATCGACAGCCCGGTGACGCTGTGGGGGCCTGGCGAGGCTGGCCATGTTCCGGCCGACGCGGTGGCCGCCGCCGCCGGCACGATTTCCTACGAACTCTTCTGCGCCGTTGCGCCGCGCGTGCCGGTCACGGTCGACGGGCAATAAATGGCCAAGACCAAGACGCTCTACAGTTGTACCGAATGCGGGGCAAGCAGCCCGAAATGGCAGGGCCAGTGCCCCGGCTGCAACGCCTGGAACACGCTGGTCGAGACGCTCGCCGAGCAGCCCGGCAAGCACCGCTTCGAGGCGCTGGCGCCAGCGGCGAAACTGCAGAACCTGGCCGACATCGAAGCCCGTGAGGCCGACCGCATCCCGACCGGCATCGGCGAGTTCGACCGGGCGCTCGGCGGCGGCCTGGTCGCCGGCGGCGTCGTGCTGATCGGCGGCGACCCCGGCATCGGCAAGAGCACGCTGCTGCTGCAGGCGCTGGCGCACCTGTCGCAGGCGCACAAGGTGATCTACGTCACTGGCGAGGAGTCCGGCCAGCAGGTGGCGCTGCGTGCCCGCCGCCTCAACGTCGATAGCGGCAGCCTGCCGCTGATGGCCGAGATCAACCTGGAACGCATCCTCGCCACGCTGCAGGCGGAAAAGCCGCAGGTGGCGGTGATCGACTCGATCCAGACGCTATGGTCGGACCAGCTTTCCAGCGCCCCGGGTTCGGTCGCCCAAGTGCGCGAATGCGCGGCGCAGCTGACGCGGCTGGCCAAGCAGGCCGGCATCACCGTCATCCTGGTCGGCCACGTGACCAAGGAAGGCGCGCTGGCCGGACCGCGCGTGCTCGAACACGTGGTCGATACCGTGCTCTATTTCGAGGGCGACACGCATTCGAGCTTCCGCCTGGTGCGCGCGGTCAAGAACCGCTTCGGCGCGGTCAATGAGCTCGGCGTCTTCGCGATGACCGAGAGCGGCCTCAAGGGCGTCAGCAATCCGTCGGCGATGTTCCTGTCGCAGCACGGCCAGGAGGTCGCCGGCTCCTGCGTGATGGTGACGCAGGAGGGGACGCGGCCGCTGCTGGTGGAAATCCAGGCGCTGGTCGACACCGCGCACGGCAACCCGCGCCGGCTGACCGTCGGCCTCGATGCGCAGCGACTGGCGATGTTGCTGGCGGTGCTGCACCGCCACGCCGGCATCGTCTGCTTCGACCAGGACGTCTTCGTCAACGCCGTCGGCGGGGTCAAGATCGGCGAGCCAGCAGGCGATCTGGCGGTGATCATGGCGATCACGTCTTCGTTGAAAAACAAAGCTTTGCCAGAGAAACTTATAGTATTTGGTGAAGTTGGTCTGGCGGGTGAAATCCGCCCCGCGCCGCGCGGCCAGGAGCGTTTGAAGGAGGCCGCCAAGCTCGGCTTCACCCGCGCCCTGATCCCCGAGGCCAACCGGCCGCGGCAGGCGATCCCGGGCATGGAAGTGATCGCCGTGCGCCGCGTCGAGGAAGCGGTGCAGCGCATCCGGGAGCTGCAGTGAACCTGACGCTGGCCTGGCGCATGCTGCGCCGCGAACTGCGCGCCGGAGAGCTGCGCCTGCTTTTCGCGGCGCTGACCATCGCCGTCGCCGCAGTCAGCGCCGTCGGTTTTCTCGCCGACCGGGTCGGCCGGGGGCTTGAGGGTGAGGCACGGCAGATGCTCGGCGCCGACCTGGTGGTCGCCGCCGACCAGCCGCTGCCGGCCGAACTCGCTGCAGAGGCCGGGCGCCGCGGCCTGCGCACGACGCAGACGCTGGTCTTCCCAAGCATGGTTTTCGCCAACGGCCGGGCGGAACTGGTCGAGATCAAGGCGGTCGGCGCCGGCTACCCGCTGCGCGGCCGCCTGCGCAGCGCCGCCGCGCCGGGCCAGCCGGATCTCGCGGTCGACGGCGGCCCGCAGCCAACAACCGCCTGGGCCGACGAGCGCCTGTTCAGCCTGCTCGCACTTGAACCCGGCGCGCCGCTCGGCGTCGGCCAGCTGCAGCTGCCGGTGAGCGCCGTGCTCACCCGCGAACCCGACCGCAGCTTCAACGTCTTCGCGCTGCAGCCGCGCCTGCTGATGCACCTCGACGACATCGCCGGCAGCGGCCTGATCCAGTTCGGCGCGCGCGTCCGCTACCGCCTGCTGGTCGCCGGCGAGGCGGCGGCGCTGGCGCAATGGCGGGCCTGGGCCGAGCCACGGCTGGGGCGCGGGCAGCGCCTCGAAGGCATCGAAAACGCCCGCCCGGAAATCCGCAACGCGCTCGACAAGGCGCAGCGCTTTCTGGGCCTGGCGACGCTGTTGACCGTGATCCTCTCGGCCATCGCCGTGGCGCTCGCCGCCCGCCGCTACATGCAGCGCCACCTCGACGCTTGCGCCGTGCTGCGCTGCCTGGGCATGACCCAGGGTCGGCTGCTGCGCCTGCATGCGCTGTCCTTTTTCTGGCTGGCGGCGCTGGCCGCGGTGCTTGGCGCCGGCCTCGGCTTTGCCGCGCATTTCGCGCTGGTCTCGGCAATGGCCGGGCTGATCGCCGGCGAGCTGCCGCTGCCCGGCGCCGGCCCGCTCGGCGAAGGGGCGCTGGTCGCCGGCGTGCTGCTCTTCGGCTTCGCGCTGCCGCCGCTGCTGCAACTGGCGCGGGTGCCGACCTTGCGCGTGCTGCGCCGCGAACTCGGGCCGCCGGCGCCGCTGGCCGTGCTCGGCTACGCTTTCGGCTTTGCACTGCTTGCCATGCTGATCGTCCGCGCCGCCGGCGACCTGCGCCTCGGCCTGTTCGCCGTCGCCGGCTTCAGCGGCGCGCTGGCGCTGTTCTGGGGGCTCGCCTGGAGCGCTGTCCGCATCGCCGGCCGGCTGCGCGGCGGCGCCGGCTTCGGCTGGCGCCAGGGACTGGCGACGCTGGCCCGGCACGGCGCCGCCAACACGCTGAAGATCGTGGCGCTGGGCATCGGCCTGATGGCCCTGCTGCTGCTTGGCGTGACCCGGCTCGAACTGGTCGATGCCTGGCAGAAATCGCTGCCGGCCGATGCGCCCAACCGCTTCATCATCAACATCCAGCCCGAACAGCGCCAGGCGCTGGCCGACTGGCTGGCCGGGCAGGGCATCGCTGCCGAGCTGGCGCCGATGGTGCGGGCGCGGCTGCTCAGGATCAACGAACGCCCGGTCAGTGCCGCCGACTTTCCCGACGACGAGCGCGCCCAGCGCCTGGTCGAGCGCGAGTTCAACCTGTCGTGGCGGCGCGATCTGCCGGCCGGCAACGAGATCGTCGGTGGCCGCTGGTTCGCCGGTCCGGGCCAGGAAGCCTCGGTCGAGGCCGGGCTGGCCAAGACCCTCGGCATCGGGCTCGGCGACCGCCTGCTGTTCAGCGTCGCCGGTGTCGAGAAGAGCGTCGCGGTGACCAGCCTGCGCCGCCTCGACTGGGATTCGATGCGCGTCAATTTCTTCGTCCTGACGCCGCCCGGCGTGCTCGACGACGCGCCGGCCAGCTACATCACCAGCTTCCACCTGCCGGCCGAACGGCGGCAGGCGGCGGCGCAACTTGTCGAAGCCTTTCCCAACCTGACGGTGATCGATATCGACGCGGTGCTGGCGCAGATCCAGGGCGTCGTCGGCCAGGTCGTCGGCGCCGTCCAGCTGGTTTTCCTGTTCACCCTCGCCGCCGGCGCCGTCGTGCTCTACGCCGCCTTCCTCTCGGCGATCGACGAGCGGCGCTTCGAACTGGCGGTGATGCGCGCGCTCGGCGCCCGCCGCGAGCAATTGCGCGGCGCGCTGCTGGTCGAGCTGGCGGCGGTCGGCGGACTCGCCGGCCTGATCGCCGCGCTCGGCGCGGCGGCGGTCGGCCAGCTGCTGGCACGCCAGGTGTTCGAGCTGGCGCCCGAGTTTTCGCTGGCGTCGCCGCTGCTCGCCGCGCTCGGCTGCGCCGTATTCACGACGCTTGTCGGCTGGCTGGGCATGCGCAGCCTGCTTGGCGTGCCGCCGCTGGCGGCGTTGCGTCAGGGCGTCTGATCGGTGGCTGGGCGCAGGACGAGTTCGACGACGTTGTGTTCGTCTTCCCGGCGGTAACGTATTTCGCGGCTCAGGCCACGGATCAGGCGGATGCCCATGCCGCCGGGGACGTCGGGCGTGGCGGCGGGCAAGGGGCAGGACGACGGGTCAAAGGGAAGGCCGCGATCCTCGTAGTGCAGCACAATGTTGTCCTGCCGGCGGATCAGGCGCAGGCTGACGACACTGCGTTCGGGGTCCGGGCGGCCATGATCGACGGTGTTGATGAACAGCTCTTCGGCAATGAGTTGCAGGCGCAGGCATTGCGTTTCGCCGATCGCCAGCTGCCGGCAGGCTCCGGCCAGCGTGGCGAGCAGCCCGCTCAGCGCATCATGGCGCGGGGCGACGGAAATCTCCGTAGAATGCGTGTTCATGACTCAGGAAGGAGCTTGGGATGATGATTAGAGCACATCGGGCGCTGGCTTTCATGTTCGCTTTTCTCGCCGTTGCCGCGGCGCAGGCGGCGGAAGTGGCAGGCATGGTCAAGATCAGCCGCGGCGAGGCGGCGATCGAACGGGCCGGCGAGCGTCTGCCGGCGACGGTGGGGACGCCGGTACTGGCGACCGATCGCCTGCGCACCGGTGCCGACGGCGCGCTCGGTGTCACCTTGCGCGACAACACCTTGCTTTCGGCGGGGCCGAATTCACTGATCGTCATCGAGAAGTTCGCCTTCAACAGTTCGACGCTGGAGGGCGGGATGTCGGTCGGCATCCGCAAGGGGACGCTGGCGGTCGCGTCCGGCAAGATCGCCAAGCGGACGCCGGAATCGGTCGATTTCCACACGCCGACCTCGGTGCTCGGCGTGCGCGGCACCGAATTTCTGGTCGAAGTGATCGGGGGCAGCGATGAGTAAGACGCTGCCACACTTCGTTCTTTGCCTGCTGCTCGGCGCCTGCGCCAGCGAGCGGGTGGTCTTGCTGCCGTCGACGGACGGCAGCCCGGGCAAGGTGATCGTCCGCGATGCCGCTGGCGAACGCGTTCTCGATCAGCCTTATGCGGCGACTGCCCGCCGCCTGGGTATCAATCGGCCGACCGTGACCGAGGCTGCCCAGGTTGAAGTGCGTTATGGCGAAACCCTGCGCGCATTGCCGCCGCGGCCGACCAGCTATACCGTCTATTTCGAGACCGGCACCGACACGATGACGCCGGCGTCGGCGCAGGCCTTCGTCGGCGTCAAGCGGGAAATCGCCGAACGGCCGGCGGTCGAGGTCATGGTCATCGGCCACACCGACCGCGTCGGCTCGCCGGCCGAGAACGATCCGCTGTCGCGGCAGCGCGCCGAACTGGTGCGCGATCAACTGGTGGCCGAAGGGGTGCCGGTGGAGAAGCTGGAAGTCGCCGGGCGCGGCGAACGCGAACCGCTGGTGCCGACCGCCGACGACGTCGACGAGCCGCGCAACCGCCGGGTCGAGATCAGCATCCGCTGAACGCCGGGCCGTTCCAGCGCAGCAGCAGCAGCGTCAGGTCGTCGGCGGCGGGTTCGCCGGCCTCGAACTGGCGGACGCTGTCGCGGATCTGCCGGCAGACGGTGCCGGGTTCGGTTTCCGGTGTCCGTGCCAGACAGGCTTCCAGGCCGGCGTGGCCGAATAGCTGGCCGTCGCGAGTGGCTTCGCTGACGCCGTCGGTGAACAGGCAGAGCAGGTCGCCTGCTTGCAGCCGGATGCTGCCGCTGGCGTAGGGGTAATCGCCCAGCGCGCAGAGCGGCGGGCCTGAAATCTCCGCCATCGGCAGCGGCTGGAGTTCGCCGTTGCGCTTGAGGAGCGGCGCGTCATGGCCGGCGCAGACATAATCCAGCCGGCCGTCGTCGGCATCGAGAATGGCGATGAAGGCGGTGACGAAAAGCAGCGCCGTGTTGTTGCGGTCGAGCTCGTGTTCGAGGTCGCGGATCGCGGCGCCGAGATCGTCGTGGCGCCGGGTCAGCGTGTTGCCCAGGGTTTTCGAGATGGCCATGAACAGGCTGGCGGGAACGCCCTTGCCGGACACGTCGCCGATGGCGATGCAGAGGCGGCGCGTGTCGAGCATGAAGCAGTCGTAGTAGTCGCCGCCGACCGCCTGTGCCGGTTCGAGGATGGCGGCAAGGGCAAAGCGTGTTTCGTCGGCAAACAGACGTTCGGGGTCGGGCAGCAGCCCCATCTGGATGCGCCGCGCGCTGTCGAGTTCGCCGGCGATGCGCGCCGCCTGTTCGCGGCTTGCCTGGAGTTGCCGTTCCGCCGCCTGGTGCCGCTCGTCGGCGCGGATCAGGGTGTTGCCGAGCAGGGCCATGAACACCGGGCCGAGCAGCAGGGCCGGTGTGTTGCCGTCGACCAGCCAGCGTCCGCTGAAGTAGGCGAGATGGCCGGCGAGCAGCAGGCTGCCGCCGACGGCGGCGAAACCCAGCACCGCGTAGCGCGGCCGCAAGGCCGGTACGCTGCCGATCAGCAGCAGGCCGCCGGCGAGCAGGGCGGCCAGTTCGAGCATCGGCATCCAGTCCGGCCGGCGCAGGGCGTCGCCGGCAAGCAGGCTCTCGATGACCTGGACGTGCACGTCGGCGCCGGGCAGGCTGTCGCCAAGCGGCGTGATGACGCGGTCCTGGAGGCCGATGCTGTTGAAGCCGACGATCACCAGGCGTCCGGCGAAGGTTTCCGGCGGGTGCTTGCCGGCCAGGATATCGGCGGCCGACAGGTAGTAATGCGAACTGGCGCGCCCGAAATGCAGCAGCAGTTCGCCGTTGGCCTGGGTCGGCAGCCGGTAGTCGCCGAGGCGCAGCGCCGCCATGCCCTTGCCGCCGGCCTCGATGGCGACGGCGCCGCCGCCCAGCGCCTGTCTGACCATCTCGAGCGGCAACGAGAGATAGGGTTGCTCGTCGATCAACGCCAGCGTCGGCACGCGGCGCAGGATGCCACGGTCGTGGCCGCCGTTGCGGGCGTCCGGCGTGGCGTTGATGAAGCCTTCGCCACCCGCAGCCGCCTGCAGCTCAGGGCGGCTGGCGAGGGCGCTGGCGAAGCGGGGCAACAGGCGGTCGGCCCCCGGTTCGATGGCGATTTGCGGCAGCGGATGGCGCGGCAGCCTGGCGCCGGCCAGCGCCAGGGGCAGGCCGACCGTGGCGAGAACGGTCGGCGCCCGGCCGATGACCTCGGCAAACTGCTGGTCAGGATCGGGCAGGTGGCTGAGCTGCGCGGGATCGAGGCCGGGCAGGCGGCGGGCGAGCAGGGCCGGAGCGTGCTGGTCGGCTTCGGCAAAAATGAAATCGAAACCGACGGCGAGCGGTGCGCCGGCCTGGATGCGTTCCAGCAGCCGCCCCAGCAGGTCGCGCGGCCACGGCCACTGGCCGTGGGCAAGCAGGCTCTGGCTGTCGATGCCGACGATGATCACTGGTTCGCTTGGCCGCTCGCGCGGCAGCAGGCGCTGGTAACGGTCGAACTGGTTGAGTTGCAGCGCGTGCAGCGGCGTCCGCTCGATATTGCTCAGGAGCAGGGCGCCGACGCCGAGGAGCAGGCTGGGCAGCAAGCGTCCGCGCCCGGCGCGCAGCAGGGCGGCGATGACGGCGGTGGCCCGGCTCACAAGTTGATGGTCAGGCCGTCGTAGGCGGAAACGATGTCCAGCGGCGGCCGGTCGCCGCGCGTGATCTGCTCGAAGCGGATCGATTCCTCGAACAGGCGGAAGAGCTGGGCGTCGTCATGCGCCGGTTCGTGGTGGAAGAGGGCCAGGCGTTTGGCGGCGGCGGCCTGGCACAGCTCGACGCCGACGACGTTGCTCGAATGCCCCCAGTCGGCCTTGACCGAAGTGGCTTCGGCAAGCGAATACATGGCGTCGAAAATGACCAGGTCGGCCTTGGCGAAGAAACGGGCGAAACTGTCGAAGGAAGCCAGGTCGTCGAGCTTGTGCTCGGAGTCGGTGCTATAGACCACCGATTTTTCGGCGCTGTCGAAACGGTAGCCGTAGGAGTCGCCGGTATGTAGCTGCAGCTTGGGCGTGACTCTGACGCCATCGATTTCGTGCGGCAGGTCCGGCGTCATCAGGTCGAAGTCGATCCTGGCGCCGGCCTGCGAATAGTCGACCGGGAAGCAGGGCGCCCGCATCTGCATGCGCACGGCTTCCTCGAGTTGCTGGTGGCAACCGTGGATGACGATGTGGTTGCCGGGGATGTACATCGGCGCAAAGAACGGGAAACCCATCAGGTGGTCCCAGTGCAGATGCGAGATGAAAATGTGGTAGGTCTGCGGGTTGGGCGTGCCGTAACGGGCGATCTTGCTCTGGCCGAGCGGCCGGGCGCCGCTGCCCATGTCGCAGACCAGGTGGTCGGGGCCGTCGGTGACGATCTCGACGCACGACGAATTGCCACCGAAAGTGTTGTTCACGGTGAACGGCAGGCCGCCGACGAACTGTTCGAGCGCATCGCGGTTCCGGAAGCTGCGTCCGTTGGCGGCAGCCAGTGCGGCGATGATCTTCTCGCGGATGACCTGCCCGGTCGGCGCCGTCGGCAGCGAGCCGCGGGTACCCCAGAAAATGACCTGCTTCATTGTCCAAGCACCTTGCAGGCGGTGTCCACCGAGGTGTAGCAGGGGACGATGAGGTTGAAACGGCTGATCGTGAACACTTCCTGGACCAGCGGCGTCAGGGCGGCGATGGCGAAGCTGCCCTGCTGCGCTTTCGACTGGCGGGACGCCATCATCAGCACGCGCAGGCCGGCACTGCTGATATAGGCGACGCCGGAAAAATCAAGCAGCAATGCGGGCTGACCCTGGCGGCAGTTGATCAGCAGTGGTTCGAGCAAACGGGTGAACTCTTCACTGGACGCGTGGTCTATGCGACCGCTGACGGAGACGACCAGAACGCCGGACTGCTCGCGGGTGGTTAGTTGCATCATCGCTGGAAAAGCTTCAGGCAATTGTTTCAATGGTCAAGTATGCCATGGCCGTCCTCTGACTTAGGTAAAATATTGCATGCTCAATACCAACGTTTCCACCGCGCCGCGTCCCCTGTTTTCCTGGCGCAAATTCTGGGCCCAGCGTTTTGGTCCCGCCCCCTTCCTCCCCATGTCGCGCGCCGAAATGGACCGGCTCGGCTGGGATTCCTGCGACATCATCCTGATCACTGGCGATGCCTACATCGATCACCCGAGCTTCGGCATGGCGCTGATCGGGCGGCTCCTCGAGGCGCAGGGTTTCCGGGTCGGCATCATCAGCCAGCCGGACTGGAATTCGGCGGCCGATTTCCGCCAGCTCGGCAAACCCAACCTGTTTTTCGGCGTCACCGCCGGCAACATGGATTCGATGGTCAATCGTTACACCTCGGACCGCAAGCCGCGCTCGGACGACGCTTACACGCCGAATGCCGAGCCGAACAAGCGGCCGGACCGCGCCGTCACGGTGTACGCCCAGCGCTGCCGCGAGGCCTTCGCCGGAACACCGGTGGTGATCGGCTCGATCGAGGCCAGCCTGCGCCGCATCGCCCATTACGACTACTGGTCGGACAAGGTGCGCCGTTCGGTGCTGCCCGATTCCAAGGCCGACCTGCTGGTCTTCGGCAATGCAGAGCGCGCCATCGTCGAACTGGCGCACCGCCTGGCCAAGGGCGAGAAGATTTCGGAAATCCGCGACCTGCGCGGCACCGCCTTCATGGTCGGGCGCGACTGGCTGCCGGCGGCCGACTGGGACGAAATCGATTCGACCGAGATCGATACGCCCGGCGCGCTGGTCAAACACGCCGATCCTTACGCGATGGACGAGAGGGCCGGCAACAGTGCCGGTTCGGCGCTGCCTGCCACCGACGGCGGCCAGCCGGTGCGCATCGTTGCGCGTGCCGAGCGTCTGGCCGCCCGCCGTGAGCGCCGCGCCCACAGTGTCGTCCGCTTGCCGGCCTACGAGCAGGTCAAGGACGATCCGGTGCTCTACGCCCACGCTTCGCGCACCTTCCACCTCGAATCCAACCCGGGCAACGCCCGCGCGCTGCGCCAGGCGCACGGCGAGCGCGACGTCTGGTTGAACCCGCCGCCGGTACCGCTTTCCACCGAGGAACTCGACGCCGTCTACGAGCTACCTTACGCGCGGCGGCCGCATCCGGCCTATGGCGAGGCGAAGATTCCGGCCTGGGAGATGATCCGCTTCTCGGTCAACATCATGCGCGGCTGTTTCGGCGGTTGCACCTTCTGCTCGATCACCGAGCACGAAGGGCGCATCATCCAGAGCCGTTCCGAGGATTCGGTGATCCGCGAGATCGAGGAAATGCGCGACAAGACGCCGGGCTTCACCGGCATCGTTTCCGACCTCGGCGGGCCGACCGCCAACATGTACCACTTGAAGTGCAAGGACGAGAAGATCGAAGCGGCCTGCAGGCGGCTGTCCTGCGTCTATCCCGACATCTGCGACAACCTCGGCACCGACCACACGCCGCTGATTTCGCTCTACCGCCGCGCACGCAGCCTGAAGGGGGTCAAGAAGGTGCTGATCGGCTCCGGTCTGCGCTACGATCTGGCGGTGCGCTCGCCCGAGTACATCAAGGAACTGGTCCAGCACCATGTCGGTGGCTACCTGAAGATCGCCCCGGAACATACCGAAGAAGGCCCGCTGTCGAAAATGATGAAGCCCGGCATCGGCAGCTACGACCGCTTCAAGCAGCTATTCGACCGTTTTTCGCGCGAGGCGGGCAAGGAGCAGTACCTGATTCCCTACTTCATCGCCGCGCATCCGGGGACGACCGACGCCGACATGGTCAACCTGGCGCTGTGGCTGAAGAAGAACAACTTCCGTCTCGACCAGGTGCAGACCTTCCTGCCGACGCCGATGGCGCTGGCGACGACGATGTATCACAGCGAGAGAAATCCGCTGAAGAAGCTGCACCGCCAGGTCGGAGAAACCGTCGGCGCCGTGCGTGGCGCGCGCCAGCGCAAGCTGCACAAGGCTTTCCTGCGCTACCACGACCCGGAAAACTGGCCGTTGCTGCGCGAAGCCTTGAAGGAAATGGGCCGCGCCGACCTGATCGGCAATGGCAAGAAACAACTGGTGCCGGCCTGGCAGCCGGCCGGTACCGGGCTGAAGGCGGCTGGCGCCATCCGCCAGACGCCAGAGAGAAAGGGTGGGGCACAGCGCCCGACAGCGGCAACGCGTAACGGCACCGGCGGACCTCGCCCGGCAACGGGCGGCGCCCGCCAGCCGGGGCCGCGCAAGACAAGATCACCACGATGAAGCAGGGAGAAAGCATGGAAGCACAACAGACCACCATCTACGAGAAAATCGGTGGCGCAGCGACGGTCGGCCGGCTCGCCGACCGCTTCTACGAATTGATGGACAGCGTCGCCCAGTTCAAGGAGTTGCGCGCGATGCACCCGGAAAGCCTGGCCGGTTCGCGCGACAAGCTGTTCAAGTTCCTCTCCGGCTGGTTCGGCGGCCCCGACCTGTTCGTCCAGGAATTCGGCCATCCGATGTTGCGCGCCCGCCACATGCCGTTTGCCATCGGCACCCTGGAACGCGACCAGTGGGTGGCGTGCATGGTGCTGGCGATGGAAGACGTCGGCATCGACGCGGATGTGCGCAAGGTGCTGCTCAACAACTTCTTCAACACCGCCGACTTCATGCGCAACAAGGAAGGCTGAGCTTTCAGCTGCCCGCGACTTCGACGAAGAAATTCCAGATCGTGTCGTTGGCGTCCAGCGCCTGCGACGCTTCGCCCTTGCCGCGCCGGACACGTGCCGCACCGGGCCAGGAGTGTCCGCCTTCAGCCGTCACGCAAAGCTGCACGGCAGCCGCTTCGCGGCAGCCGGCGTAGCGTTCGCACCAGGCGCCGGGACGTTCGAGGATGCGCCGCGGCGCCGGCTGGCAGCCGTTGCGCCGGACCCAGCGGCTGATCGTTTCCGGGACCGAAACGAAATCCATGACCTGGCGCCGGTCGCGGAAGGCGTCGGCGCCAGCGCCACCGTCAAACAGCACGTGGCTGTCGTCGCGGGCATGGATGTGCAGGATTGGCACCGGACGCGCCGGCCGGCAATCGGCGACCGCTTCGGTGCCGGCGACGGCGGCGACGGCGCGGAACAGGTCGGCGGCTTCGCAGGCCAGACGGTAAGCCATCATGCCGCCGTTCGACATGCCGGTGGCGAAGATCCGCTGGCGGTCGATCGGCGTCCGCCGCGAAACGTCGGCGACGACGGCGCGGATGAAAGCGACATCATCGCTGCCGGTGTCGCGGGCGTTGCCGCAGCAGCCACCGGCGTTCCAGGTGGCCAGCCGGCCGCGCGGCAGGCGGCTGTGGCCGTTGGGGAAGACGACGGCGAAACCGGCGCGCTCGGCCTTGCCGATCAGGCCGTAGCGTTCGTCGTCGGCCATGAACTCGGCGTGGCCGCCGCCACCGTGCAGGGCGACAAGCAGCGGCAAGGGGCCGGCATGGGCGCTTGTGTCGGGCAGGTAGAGCACGTAGCGGCGTGTCTTGCCGGCGAATTCCAGCGTCACCTGCTGGCTGCGGGCTTCGTTCCGCGACGGATAATCCGCGCCTGCCACCAAGGGTGATCCGGCGCTGGCCAGCGCAAGCAGGAGGAGGTAAGTGGCGCGCATCGTTCAGCCCGTTTCATCCAGTCCGCCCGCAGCGCTCTGGCGACGCAGGCGGGTGGCCAGGCGGTGGCGGGCGAGCAGGCGGTCGTCGTTGAGGATTTGTCCGGCGGCTCGTCCCAGCACGTAACAGATGCCGGTCAGCGGCAGGACCAGCATCAGGCCCGTGATGCCGGCCAGGGCGCCGCCGGCGAACAGCATCAGTACGCTGAGCAGAGGATGCATGTGCAGGCTGCGGCCGATCGTCTGCGGCATGAAGACGAAGTCGTCGAGCAGGCGGACGGCGACGAAGAGAAGCACGGCGCCGTAGGCGATGGTGGGCTGGTCGGCGAAATCGGTCGCGGCGACCATCAGCACCAGGGCGCAACCGGCGATCGAGCCGACGTAGGGAATCCAGGCCAGTATGGCCGCGACCAGCGCCAGCATCAGCGCGTGGTCGAAACCGATCAGCCAGAGGCCGCTCCCGAGGACGATGGTGTCTACGACGGTGAGTTCGATCAGGCCGACGAAATACTGGCGGGCGGTCTGGTCGAGTTGGGCGATCAGGTCGAGACCGCGTTCAAAGAAGGCGTTGGGGATGGCGCTGACGAGGAAACGCTTGAAATGCCAGCCGTCGCGCAGCATGAAGTAGGTGATGAACGGCGCCAGCAGCACCGACGGCGCCCAGGCGGCGACGCCCATCAGGACGCCGGGCAGGTGGCTGGCGGCAAAGCCCTCGACGAAGAGGTCGATATGATGAGTCATCGCCTGGGCGCCACCGATCCGGGCAAAAAGGGCGGAGCGCTGCTCCAGGAGGGACAAGGTATCGATGATCAGGCGCAGGCCGCCTTCGATATAGCGCAGTGCATTGTCGGTCCAGTTGCTGTCGCCGGTCGACAGCCAGGCGACCAGCGCGAAACCGGCGAGCAGCATGGCGAGCAGCGCCGCCAGGCCGACCATCAGGGCTGCCAGCGCATGGCTGAAGCCGCGCAGGACAAGCAGCGATTTGAGCGGTGTCAGCAGGTAATACATCATCAGCGCCAGCAGTAGCGGCACGATCAGCCACAAGGCTTTCTGCAGTAACAGGAGCAGCCCGCAACTGGCGGCGATGATCGCCAGCCAGGCCAGCGGGCCGGGGCGATAGTCGGTCATGGTGTGCTGGTGCGCTTGCCGCCATCTTCCAGCATGCCGCGCAGGCGGGCACCCAACTGGCGGGCGAGTTGCAGGGTCAGCCGGCTGGCGATCCGCGAATGGGCTTCGAGCAGACGCTCGAAATCGCCGCGATAGAGTGCGCTCAAGGTGCTTTCGGTCTGCGCCCTGGCCTGCGCCGAGCGCAGCGACTGATCAAGCAGCGCCATTTCGCCGAAAAAATTGCCGGGACCGAGCACGGCAACCGGCGTTTCCCTGGTGGTGATCGTGCGGATCGCGATATTGCCGAGCCGTACGATATACAGCGCCTGTCCATCGTCGCCTTCGTCGAAGACGATTTCGCCGGCCTGGTATTGCCGGGTATGCAACATGCTCTCGACGATGCCGAGTTCACTTTTGTTGAGCCCGGCGAAGAGGGTACTGCGGGCCAGTGGATAAAGGTCCGAAGCGGGCGTCTTGCGGCGAATGAATCCGGTCATCGCGTTTCGCAGAATAGTTTGACGCAGCGGATTATCACATTCTTCGTCCGGCTTGGGTGAGGCGTCGGTATTAAGGAAATTCCCGGAAAAAGCACCTTGGCAATGCGGGTGAGTGTGGAAATTTGTTAACTTCTCTTAACTTCTCTCTGTTAGTATTTTTGCCCATGGAGTAATTCATAAAGCATTGATAATGCACTGATTCGGAGCATGACAATGCAATAATCCGATGGCATGGGGTGGGTATGTTGTATAAATATTCGGCGGTCGGGGTTCTGCTTGCCTGCGCCATTTCGGCACAGGCTGGAGATACGTTTCCGATCAGGAAATATCAGGTCGATGGAAATTCACTGTTATCGGCGGGGGAGCTGGACAGTTTGCTGGCGCCTTATGTCGGGGAGCAGGGGGATTTCGGCCGGATTCAGCTGGCGCTGGAAGCACTTGAAACGGCTTACCGACAACGGGGCTACGCTGCGGTTCAGGTCCGGGCGCCGGAACAGGAGTTGACCGGCGGCACGGTCCGCTTCGTGGTGATCGAACCCCTGCTTGGTCAAGTCAAGCTGCCGGAAACCCAGGCCTACTTCAACGAAGCCAACCTGCGTCAGGCGCTTCCCGGCTTGCGTGAGGGAGCAGTGCCGAATACCCGGGAAATCTCGCAGCAGGTCGAGTTGAGCAACGAGAACCCGGCGCGGCAGATGGAAGTCATCCTCGGCCTGGGGCAGCAGGAGGGTTTTGTCGATGCCCGCATCAAGGTCGAGGAAAGCAATCCCTTGCGGTTTTTCGGTAGCCTGGACAACACCGGTACCCGGCAGACTGGCCGCAGCCGACTGAGCGTCGGCGTGCAGCATGCCAACCTGTTCAATCGGGATCACGTATTGACGGCAGCGCTGGCGATCTCGCCGGAGAAGGTGCAGCAGGTGGCGGTCGGTTCGGTCAGCTATCGCATCCCGTTCTATGAGCGGAATGGCGTCGTCGATGTGTTCTACGCGAATTCCGATGTCGATGCCGGCACGACGACGACGACCGCCGGGCCGCTCAATTTCAGCGGGCGAGGCAGTATCTTCGGCTTCCGTTACACCCACATCCTGCCACGGCAGGGAGAGTATTCCTCGCGCGTCTCGCTGGCCTGGGATTATCGCGACTACGATAACAATTGTTCGCTCGGCGCCTTTGGTGGGGCAGGTTGCGGTTCAGCCAATACCGATGTCGTCGTCAAGCCTCTGACGTTGACGTATTCGGGGCAGCGCGTCAGCGCCGGCGATGTCCTTGAATACAGCCTTGGATTGAGTGCCAACCTGCCCGGTGGCCACAACGGCGGGCGTTCGGCGTTCGCCGATGCGCGACCGAGCCCGACTGGTGGCAAGGGCGCGCCAGCCGACTATTACATCCTGCGCGGCAGCCTTTCCCGCCTGCACGCCTTGCCCGGCGACTGGCAGGTCCGTGGCGCACTCAATTTCCAGTACAGCGAACAGCCGCTGGTCATCTACGAACAGTTGGGACTGGCCGGCAGCCAGGCCGTGCGCGGTTTCCTGGAGCGCGAGGTGGCAAGGGACAAGGGCGCTTACGCCAATCTCGAGTTCTATACGCCCGATCTCTCGGTCAATCCGGATGGGCACAACCTGCGCCTGCTGGCTTTTGTCGATGGCGCCTATGGGCGCAACAACCTGCTGGCCGGCGAATCCCAGCCCAGGAAATCGGTCAGCAGCTACGGTGTCGGCATGCGTCTGGTGCTGGGTAAGAACCTGAGTGCCAGGTTTGACGTGGCGCGCGTCATCAAGGGTGCCGAGGCTCGCGATTCCGGCGACATGCGCGGCCATTTCAGCCTGATGGCATCGTTCTGAGGAGATGACGATCATGACACGCAGTTTCAGGTTCAATCTGCTGGCGCTGGCGATCGCTTCCTGCTTCGGTGCCGCCCACGCCAACCCGACCGGGGGGCAAGTGGTGTCCGGGCAGGCAACGATGGTCAATAGCGGCAACCTGCTGACGGTGACCAATTCGGCCAACGCGATCATCAACTGGCAGACCTTTTCGATCGGGCGCAACGAGACGACCCGCTTCGTCCAGCCGTCGGCGAGCAGCGTCGTACTTAACCGGGTGCTCGGCAATAATCCTTCAGAGTTGCTTGGCCAGTTGCAGTCGAACGGCCGGGTGTTCCTGATCAACCCGGCCGGCATTCTGGTTGGCAAGGATGCAGTGATCGACGTTGCCGGTTTGGTGGCGTCGACGCTGAATCTGAGCGATAGCAACTTCCTTGCCGGCAAGCAGAAATTTGACCAGACCCCGGGCGCTGCGGCATTGCACAACGCCGGGACGATCCGTACCGCTGATGGCGGACAGGTCTATCTGGTGGCGCCCAAGGTCAACAACAGCGGCAGCATCGCCGCGGCGGATGGCACGGTGGTACTGGCCGCCGGCGAGCGCGTCGAGATCGGCGATACCGCCTTGCCCGGCCTCAAGGTCGAAGTCGTCGGCGCAGGCGAGGCGAGCAATGTCGGTGAGCTGCTGGCCGCTTCCGGCAAGGTGGGCATCGTCGGCGCGCTGGTGCGCAACAGCGGCAAGGTCGATGTCTCGGCGATCGAGCGTGAAGGCGGTCGCATCTTCCTGCGCGCCGCCCGCAAGGCGACCGTCGATGGCGGTGAGTTGCTGGCCACTGGTGCGCGCGGCGGGCGGATCAGCGTCGAGGGCGAGGAGGTGGACATCGCCGCCGGTCTGCTCGACGCTTCCGGCGAGCAGGCAGGCGGTCAGGTGCTGGTTGGCGGGGGGTATCAGGGGCGCAATTCCGAAGTCAGGAATGCTACCCGGACGCGCTTTGGCAGCGCTGCCGAAATCCGTGCCGATGCCACCGAAAATGGCAATGGCGGTGAGGTCGTCGTCTGGTCTGACGACACCACGCTGGCCGCTGGGCGGATTTCCGCGCGGGCCGGCACGCTGGGCGGCGATGGCGGTCTGGTCGAAGTCTCCGGCAAGTCGCACCTGGCTTTCCGGGCGCAGGTCGATACCCGCGCTCCGGCCGGCAAAACCGGTACGCTGCTGCTCGATCCGAGCGATGTCACCATCGCCAGTCGCGGTGACCGGGTGGCGACGACGGTCGATGGTCAGTTCGACACGGCCTATGCCGTCGCTGGCGCCAGTGAAAGCTCGGCGTTCACTTTGTACTGGGAAGACCTGGTCAGCCAGTTGGGACAGAACAACGTCGTCGTGCAGACCAGCTCAGCGGCGAGCGGTGCCGGCAACATCGATGTCGTCGATGGCCAGACCTTCGCCAGCGGCAACCAGCTCAGCTTGCTGGCCGAGAACAACCTGACCGTGCATACCGGCGCCGACATCGTGAATACCGGGAACGGCGGCTTCCAGTTCGTTGCTGGCTGGAACCCGACCTCGGGAGCCAGCGCGCCGCTCGCCAACAACGGAACGACGACAGGCACGATGTTGATCAATGGTGGTTTGCAGACGCAAGGTCAGATCAACCTGAGTTCGAAGGGCGACACGACGCTCAATGGCTTGGTGAAATCGACGGCAGGGCCTGTGGTGTTGACGGTTGGCGGCAATCTGGAGATCAACCTGCCGGCCGGTGCGCCTGAGCAGTACGTTGATGACGACTATTTCGAATATCGCTTCCCGAGCGGTTACCTGTTCAGCTTTTATGGCACCAGCTACGACAAGGCCTATATCTCCAGCAACGGCTTGATCACCTTCGGTAGCGGCACCAGTGCTTACAGCGATTCGCAAGGCGGGCTGGCCGCCTTTCAGATGCCGGTGATTGCCGCAGCGTGGAATGACTGGGAAATCAATGCGTCTCAGGGCGAGTCGATCCAGATCACCCGCCCCAGTAGCAACGAACTCGCCGTCAAGTGGGATGTCGGGCGTTATTACCGTTCCGGCAACAAGGCGCTGTTCGAAACCGTGCTCAATCGCCAGAACGGCAACATCACTTTCAACTACGGGGCAACCAGTACTGAAAGCAATGCTGCCGTCCATCCGGACTTTGCTGGCGACGTCACCATAGGCTTGGCGAAGGGGGATGGTACGGGGCAGATTTCCGGGTTGATGAACCAGGAAAGTTTCTCGATGCACAACCTGAAATCGACGACCTTCCGGCCGGGCGCCAACGGCTACACGGAGACCATTGCCAACAGTGGCGGTCAGTTGGCTAGTAAGGGCGCGGTCATCTATTCGTCGGATATCGGCTTCGCCTTCGGCAATACCAATATTGCCTCCTACACCACGCTGCAGGCCGCAACTCAACTGGTGCTCAATGTCGGTGGTCGGATCAGCGGCTATGGCGGGATCAGTACGCCGTCGCTCGCCATCGATGCCGGACAAGGAGCGGCGCTTGATGGTGCCTACAATCAGGTCGGTCTTCTGACGGCGAATGTCGGTAGCGGTGGTTTGTCCTTCCAGAACCACAACCTGGCGCAACCGGGCGATTTCGAGTTTCGCTCGGCTGAGGTCGGCGGGGATATTTATGTCAGTAATTTCGGCGCCACCGTCATCGGCACTGCGGCGCCTGGCATCCGGGCGAGCGGTGGCATCAGCGTCGCAGCCAACAGCCCGCTGACGGTCGGCACCTTCGGGGTGACCAGTACCGGTACCGGCAACATTTCGCTGGCGGCGAACAACAACGGTGCGTTGACCCTGACCGGGCCGGTTCGCACCGGTGGCACGATCAATCTGTTCGGCGGTTCGGTGACCGGTGCGGATGTTTTCGCGCCGGGCGCCTGCATCAATGGCCAGGCTTGCCAGACCGGGCCGGATCCGGCAGTGGTCAGCCAGGCCCAGTCCCAGCAAAATACCCTGATCAGCTCGATCAGCGGTGGCACGCCGGTGCCGTCACCTTCCGTCGGTGGCAGCACTGTTACCGGCAGTTTCGTGCCGGCCAGCTATTTCAGCCCGCAGCCCGGACTGCAACCCGGGCTGACCCTGCCGGGCGGGACGACAGGCGGTGGCAACAATGAGTTTGGCGGCCCTCTCGTCAATACCGGCGATTTCCTTTTCCTGGATGAAAACTATGGTCAGAACGCTTTTGCGGCACGGCGTGTTTCGCAGTGCAATTAACGTCCTGTTCGCGCTCTCTCTGGCTGTTGCCGCCCAATGGGCGGCAGCGTCGGAACTGGCCGCACATGTGACGCATCTTGCTGGCACCCTGGTGCTGAAGCCGGTGCAGGGCAATTCGCGTTTGCTGGCCGTCCATTCCGAGGTTCATGAAGGAGATACCCTGCAGACGGAGGATCGTTCCTATGCGCGGATCAAGTTCGTCGACGGTGGGGAAATGGTGATCAAACCAAATACGACGGTGATGATCGAACGCTACCGCTACAAGGCGAACAGCCCGGCTGAGGATTCGTCGGCGGTTTCCCTGATCAAGGGCGGACTGCGCTCGGTCAGCGGCCTGCTCGGCAAGCGCAGCCCGGAGAAGGTCATCCTGAAGACCAAGGTGGCAACCATCGGCATCCGCGGTACGCATTACGGCGTGCTTGACTGTGCCGAGGAAGACGGTCGCAACAGTTGTGCCGACATTCGCACGGCCGACGGCTCGACGCCGCCGCCGGGGGTTCATGTCGACGTTGTCGAAGGGCGCATCCGGGTGACGAATACGGCGGGCGAACAGGAGTTCGAGGCCGGTCAGTTCGGTTATGTGCGTGACGCGGCGAGCGCGCCGGAAGCGGTGCCTGCCGAGCGCGGAGTGCGTGTGTCGATGCCGGACAGCATCTGCCGCAACAACACTTCGGGTAATACGGTCGGCACTTCGCGTAGCACCGCAGCCTGCTCGATGTGACGCATGGCGCCGGGAGGCGCCTGCCCCGAAGGGGTGGGCGCCTTCTTCCGTTTACTCCTGTTGCTCCGGGGTGAGGAAGAGTTCGGCGTAGCGTTTGTGCACCTGCTGGCGCACGAAGCTGTCGAAGATATCCGGGTCGATGTGGCCGCGTTGCTTGAATTTCTCCAGAATGGACAGCGCTTCGCTGACCTTCATCGGCGTCTTGTAGGGGCGGTCGGAGGCGGTAAGTGCCTCAAAAATGTCGGCAATCGCCAGGATGCGCGCCTGGACGCTGAGTTCACCCGCCCGTACGCCGCGTGGATAGCCCTGGCCGTCCATCCGTTCGTGGTGGTTGCCGGCGATTTCCGGAACGTTCGTCAGGTGCTTGGGCCAGGGCAGTTCTTCCAGCATGTTGATGGTGGCAACGATGTGGTCGTTGATGATCTGCCGCTCGGGGGCTGTCAGGGTGCCGGCGATGATGGTCAGGTTGACGATCTCGTCTTCATCGAGGAAGGGGTGGTTGACGCCGTCGGCGCTCGTCCAGCGGTATTTCCGGGCGATTTCCTTGATCCGCTCGACATCGCTGTCGCTCATCCGTTCGCTACCCAGGTTGGAGCGCTGCAGCAAGGCCTGGTCTTCGGCGATTTCCTCGAGCAGGCGCGCGTGCTCGGCTTTGGCTGGCGCTGCGTCGGCGCCGGCGGCAATCGTCTCCAGCATGCGGATTTTCGCGTCCCGCCGGACGACCTCGAAGCGGGTGTCGATCAGGGCGATGCGGTCGAATATGGTTTCCAGTTTGCGCGATTTGTCGATCACGTGCACAGGTGTCGTGATCTTGCCGCAATCGTGCATCAGGGCAGCGATGCGTAGCTCGTGCTGTTCGGTTTCGTTGAGCGTCCAGCCGGCAAGCGGGCCTTCGGTATCGGCGCAGACGGCTTCGGCGATCAGCATGGTCAGTTCCGGTACCCGGACGCAGTGGCTGTTGGTGAATGCCGATTTTTTGGCGATTGCCGTGTTGATCATGCGGATGGTCGCTTCGAACAGCGATTCCATCTGGTGCATCAACTGCCGGTTGGATAGCGCGACCGCCGCCTGTGATGCCAGGGACTCGACCAGGCGCTGGTCGGTTTCGCGGAAAACCGTGGTCTTGCCCGTTGCAGGATCGATGGCATTGATCAACTGGAGAACGCCGATCAATTCGTTCTCGTGGTTCTTCATCGGTACCGTCAGGAAAGACCGCGAGCGGTAGCCCATGCGCGCGTCGAAAGCCCGCGGACCGGTGAAATCGAAGTCCTTGACCTCGTAGGCGTCGGCAATATTGACGGTGCTGGCGCTGAGCGCGGCGTAGGCGGCGACGATCGCGTCGTTGTTGGAGCCGTCCGGGCGATAGAGGGGAAGATTGGCAAAAATACCGGATGCGGGGAGGGGGGCACTGCCGCCGTAGGCCAGATCGAGCGAGTCGGTGCGGACGATTTCGTAGCGCAGGCTACGGCCATCTTCGGAGAGCAGGTAAAGGGTTCCGCCGTCGGCGTTGGTGATGCATTTTGCAGCCTGGACGATTTTTTCCAGCAGCTTCGGTAAATGCTTTTCGCTGCTCAGTGAAATACCTACGTCATACAGGAGTTCGAGTCGGCGTCGGGATTTTTCGAGGTCGTTCATGGCATTCTCCGCGCGGTTTATTCCAATATCCTCGCAAGTGTCTTTATTTTTATTTTTCATTGCCGGGCTTCACTGAGTTATCAGGGCCTTTCCCTCGGTATTTTAAAAAACAACCGTATTGAATATATGATCGTGTTTCGTTCCGTCCTGAATTACACATTACGTCAATGATTTGCAAGAACATTTTGCTGGTGGTTCATTTGTTTTGTATGTCAATGATTTTGCTGATATCTTGAAACAATCAATATCCTTCTGGGCCGTGTCATCGATGATTCGGGCGCTGTTGATTTCGGGTTCAGTGTATCGCGAACCGGCTCGTGTTAGTGTATTCCCTGCGATGCTTGCGCAATACCGCCTGCCAAGGCATTTTTTCTGGAAAGCGTGATATTTCGATGAAACGACTGCTGCCCCGGCTGATATTCGGAATATTCTGCACATTCTGGATTCTTGGGCACGTCGTCCAGTCCTGGCACATTCCCTTGGTCGCGCTGTTCGATCATTACTTTTACGATGTCCGTGTCCGGGCTTTCATGCCCGATACCCAGGATGAACGTATCGTCATCGTCGATATCGACGAAAAAAGCCTGGGGGAACTCGGGCGCTGGCCCTGGAAGCGCAGTGTCCTGGCGGAACTGGTGCGCCGTCTGGCCGATGATTACGCGGCGTCGGTGATCGGTTTCGACATTGTTTTTGCCGAGCCGGACGATAGTTCCGGCCTGCCTGTCCTCGATGCCATGGCGCACGGCCCGTTGCGCGACAATGTGGCGTATCAGCGGGTGCTTGCCGGGCAGCGGGCAGGGCTCGACTATGACCGGAGGTTCGCCGAATCCTTGCGCGGCCGGCCGGTCGTTCTCGGTTTCTATTTTTCAAACCAGGCAGGTGCCTCGCCCGGTAGCCGACTGCCGCCGCCGTTGCTCTTTGAAGGCCAGCCGTCGCCGGGGCAATTCCCCGTGTGGCCCGGATTTGGTGGAAATCTCGCGGCCTTTCAGGAGGCCGCGGCGAGCGGCGGGCATTTCAACCCGTTGATGGATAGTGATGGGATCACCCGGCGCGTTCCTCTGTTGGGGGCTTACGCCGGGTCTTACCAGCCGACGCTGGCGCTGGCGATGAGCCTGATGCTGCTCGAGGCGGAAAAAGTGAGGCTTTTCGCCCCGGCAGCCGGCGCTCCCGTCGAATGGGTCGATATCCTGGGGAAGCGGCAGATCCTGCGCATTCCGGTTGATGCCGATGGCGCGGCGCTGGTGCCGTATCGCGGGCAGGAGGGGAGTTTTCACTACGTTCCGGCGGCGGACGTGATTGCCGGGCGGGCCGATCCCGAACTTCTTTTCGGGAAGATCGTCCTGGTCGGCACCACCGCGCCCGGGCTCAAGGATCTGCGGGCAACACCGGTCGGTGGCAGCTATCCCGGCGTCGAAATCCATGCCAACCTGTTGGCCGGGGTGCTTGACGGAGAAATCAAGGAAAGACCGGCCTATACACTGGTCGCCGAGGCGCTGTTGCTGATCGTCGCGGGCGGCGGTCTGGCCGTCCTGCTGCCCTTCCTGAGCCCGTTGCGAGGGAGTCTGTTGACTCTGGGGGTGCTTGGCGTACTGCTGGGCGCCAATCTCGTCCTTTGGCAAAACGGCGTGGTCATGCCTTTCGCTTCGGTGGCGCTGGTCATACTTTTTACCTACGGTTTCAACGCCGCCTGGGGGTATTTCTGGGAGTCGCGGACGAAGCGGCAGCTCACCGAGCGTTTCGGTCAATATGTGCCCCCGGAGCTGGTCGTCGAAATGGCGCGCAATCCCGAGGGTTACAGCATGGTAGGACGCAACGCGGAAATGACGGTATTGTTTTCCGACGTGCGCAATTTCACCAACATCTCGGAAGGACTCGATCCGAAAGAGCTGGCGGCGCTGATGAACGAATATCTCGGGGCGATGACCGAGGTGGTCCGACGCCATCGGGGAACCCTCGACAAGTACATCGGCGACGCGATCATGGCCTTCTGGGGGGCGCCGCTCGCCGATCCGCAGCATGCCCGGCACGCGGTGCTCGTGGCGCTGGAAATGCAGCAGGCGGTCAAGGCGCTGGCCGGGCCTTTCCAGGCGCGTGGCTGGCCGGTGCTGAAGATCGGCATCGGCATCAACAGCGGCACGATGACGGTTGGCGACATGGGTTCGCCGGTGCGTCAGTCCTACACGGTGATGGGCGACGCGGTCAATCTCGGTGCGCGTCTCGAGGGCATCACCAAGGAATACGGGGTCGGTATCGCGGTTGGCGAACGGACGCGCGCCATGTGTCCTGAAATCGTTTTCCGGGAACTCGACAAGGTGCGGGTCAAGGGGAAGGCGACCGCGGTTTCCATCTACGAACCGCTCTGTCAGACCAGCGAACTCGACGACGCTCGGCGTGCCGAACTCGCCGCCTGGCAGGCTGCGTTGGAGGCTTATCGGCTACAGCAATGGCAGGAAGCCGAACGGATTCTTCAAGGTCTGCTGCGGCAAAAGCCGGATGAACCCTTGTACTGCCTGTACCGGGAGCGCATTGCGCACTTGATGCAGGTGCCGCCGCTCGATGGTGAATGGGATGGCGTGACCAGTTTCAAAACCAAGTAATTCGGCAAAAACTTCTATCAACAGTAGAGCGGGAGATGCTGCGACGCAGCATGGAGTGGTAGAATCACGCCTTTGATTTTTCTGATTATTCCTATATCCATGTCCGCACGCCCCATCCGCAACATCGCCATCATCGCTCACGTTGACCATGGCAAGACCACGCTGGTCGACCAGCTCCTCCGTCAATCCGGTACTTTTGCCGCTCACCAGCAACTGGTCGAGTGCGTGATGGACTCGAATGACCTTGAAAAGGAGCGTGGCATCACCATCCTGTCGAAGAACACCGCCGTCGAATACGAAGGTATCCACATCAACATCGTCGACACCCCGGGCCACGCGGACTTCGGCGGTGAAGTCGAGCGCGTGCTCGGCATGGTTGATGGCGTGGTGCTGCTGGTCGATGCCGCCGAAGGCCCGATGCCGCAGACCCGTTTCGTGACCAAGAAGGCGCTGGCCCAGGGCCTGCGTCCGATCGTGCTGGTCAACAAGGTCGACCGCGACGGTGCCGATCCGGACAACGCCGTCAACCTGACCTTCGACCTGTTCGACAAGCTTGGCGCCACCGACGAACAGCTCGACTTCCCCATCGTCTACGCCTCCGGCCTGAACGGCTGGTCGGCGATGGAACTCGACCATCCGCGCGAAAACATGAAGCCGCTGTTCGACACCATCCTGCGCCACGTGCCGGCGCCCGATGCCGATGTCGATGCGCCGCTGCAGTTGCAGATTTCCGCCCTCGACTACTCCTCCTACGTCGGTCGCATCGGCGTCGGCAAGATCATCCGCGGCCGCGTCAAGACCGGCCAGAACGTGATGGTCATGTTCGGTACCGACGAAGAAGCCGCCGAACACGATCGTCAGCCGATCAAGGCCAAGATCGGCCAGGTCTTCGGCTACAAGGGCTTGAACAAGGTCGAGATGGACGAGGGTCAGGCCGGCGACATCGTCCAGATCACCGGTATTGAAGACCTGGTGCTGGGCTGCACGGTGACCGACCCGGAACAACCCGAAGCGCTGCCGCTCCTGAAGATCGACGAGCCGACGCTGTCCATGCAGTTCATGGTCAATACCAGCCCGCTCGCCGGCACCGAAGGCAAGTTCGTCACCAGCCGCCAGATCCGCGACCGCCTGCACAAGGAACTGCTGACCAACATGGCGCTGCGCGTGCATGACACCCCGAACGGCGACGTCTTCGACGTGGCCGGCCGCGGCGAACTGCACCTCGGCATCCTGCTCGAAAACATGCGCCGTGAAGGCTACGAACTGGCTGTCGGTCGTCCGCGCGTGGTCAAGAAGATCATCGACGGCGTCGAGTGCGAGCCGTATGAACAACTCACCGTCGACGTCGAGGAAGATACCCAGGGCGGCGTCATGGAAAGCCTCGGCTTGCGCAAGGGCGAGCTGCAGGACATGGTGCCGGATGGTCGCGGTCGCGTCCGTATCGAGTACCGCATCCCGGCCCGCGGCCTGATCGGTTTCCAGGGTGAGTTCATGAACCTGACCCGCGGCAATGGCCTGATGAGTCACGTTTTCGACGACTACGCCCCGGTCAAGGAAGGCAACGTCGCCGAGCGTCGCAACGGCGTGCTGATCTCGCAGGACAACGGCGAAGCCGTCGCCTACGCGCTGTGGAAGCTGCAGGATCGCGGCCGCATGTTCGTCAGCCCGGGCGAGAAGCTGTACGAAGGCATGATCATCGGCATTCACAGCCGTGAGAACGACCTCGTGGTCAACCCGATCAAGGGCAAGCAGCTGACCAACGTCCGCGCTTCCGGTACCGACGAAGCCGTGCGCCTGGTGCCGCCGGTTCAGCTCAGCCTGGAAGCCGCGGTGGAATTCATCGCCGAGGACGAGCTGGTCGAACTGACGCCGAAGTCGATCCGCCTGCGCAAGCGCTATCTGACCGAAATCGAGCGCAAGCGGGCGTTGCGCGGCTTGTAAGAGAAAGCGTATGGCATTTTGCCAACCCTGCCGGGAGTTGGTCGAACGTCACCCGAAGGCGGCCCGGTGGGTCGCCTTCATTCTTGGCATGTCGATCTTTTTCACCTTCCTGGGCCAAGTCAGCGATCCGGTCAACGGGATCGGCTTCTGCAAGATTTACCCGTAAAGAACTTCAACCGCCGGTCATCGACATGAAGCGGACAACCTTCGGGTTCTGCATCTGCTCGGCAAATTCGTGACCGAAAGGCTTGATGCCCATGCTGTCGATGATGGCCTGGCGTAAAGCGCTGTCACCCTGGGTCTCGCGCAGGGCTGGCAGCAGATTGAGTGCATCGTTCTGCCCCAGGCAGGGATAAAGCTCTCCCTTGGCAGTGACCCGCACACGATTGCAGCTATCGCAGAAATTGTGACTGTGCGGGGAAATGAAGCCGACCCGTGTCTCGCTGCCGGCGACGCGCCAGTAACGCGCAGGGCCGCCGCTGTTTTCGCTGCTGGGAACGATACTGAAATGCTCGCCAAGCCGCGAGCGTGTTTCCTCGGACGAAACATGGGTCTGACTGCGGCCCTGGATGTCTCCGAGCGGCATTTCCTCTATGAATGAAATGTCGAGTCCGTTATCGACGGCGAAGCGGACAAGATCGATGAATTCATCGTCGTTGACGCCGCGCATCATCACCGTGTTCAGTTTGGTGCGCCGAAATCCGCTCGCCGTCGCAGCGGCGATGCCGCGCAGCACCTTGTCCAGATCGCCGATCCGGGTGATTTTCCGGAAACGTTCCCGGTTCAGGCTGTCGAGGCTGATGTTCAAGCGCTTGACGCCGGCTGACTTGAGTGCGCCGGCATGGGTTTCCAGTTGCGAACCGTTGGTCGTCATCACCAGATTGTCGAGTCCCGGCAGCGCGCCGAGTCGCTCGATCAGCCACATCACGTTCTTCCGCACCAGGGGTTCGCCGCCCGTCAGGCGCAATTTGCTGACACCGAGCCCGACGAAGGTCTTGGCAACTTTCAGCGCTTCTTCCAGCGACATCACCTCGCTGCGCGGCAGGAAAGTCATTTCTTCCGCCATGCAGTAAGTGCAGCGGAAATCGCAGCGATCGGTGATCGACAGGCGCAGGTAGGTCACATGTCGTCCGTAGCGATCGACCAGAGTGCCGGGTGGATGTAGTGTGGTGGCGATATCGGGTTCCATGCTGCGATTATCAGTGCCAAAATCGCTGTCGACAAGCGCCATGGCGCGCGCCGGAAGCTGAAAAACCCCGGCAATATCCTAGGCTTATGCTATTATCGTGGCCGTTGTTCGGGGCAAGACCGGCCAACAAAAAGCCCAGCAAAGATGCTGGGCTTTTCGATGAAGCTTGGCTCCCCGACCTGGGCTCGAACCAGGGACCTACGGATTAACAGTCCGGCGCTCTACCGACTGAGCTATCGGGGAAGTGAAGCGAGCATTATAGGAGTCGAAGCATGAAGGGTCAAGTCGCCGAGGTTGTTTCTGGATTGAAAGCATGGTCATGAATGTCGGACAGGTCTACGCAAAAACCCCGATCGGCGATGAAGCCGTCCGGCAAAGTACGCGCGTTGTCCAGCGCAATCTGCGGATGGTATTGGTGCAAGTCGATGGCAAACTGACGGTTGCCGAGCTTTCCGACAAGATCGGCAATGCCCGTCTGGTCGAAAACGCCATCCGTGAACTGGAGAGTGGCGGCTACATCGTGCCTCTGGAAGGGGCTGCCGCCGCCTGGGAAAGACCGGTGGAAGCGCCGCGCCGCGAACAGGTTTCAGCCATCTCCCAGTTTTCCACGTTTGGCACCAGCAAAAGCCCGTCGGCCAAGGACATGCCGAGTCGTGCCAGCCAGTTTTCGACTTTCGGCAAGCCGGTTCTGCCGGCACCGCAGCCAGCCGGCGCACCCAAACCGGATCTGCCGGCGGCGCACGAACCGGAAAAGGCGGTGTCTTCCTCGGTACCTTTGTCCCGTTGGTTGTATGGCGCACTGGGTGTTGTCTTCTTCGCCATCCTGCTGGTCCTGGTTTATCCGTACGACCGCCATCGGGAGGACATCGCCAAGGTAGCCACCGAGTTGTTCAAGCAGCCGGTCAGCATCGGCAAGGTTTCCCTGCAATTGTTGCCCAAGCCGCAACTACTCCTCAGCGATCTGGATATTGGAGATGGCCGGATCGCCAGCGTGGCGATCGATCAGCCCTGGCAATTCCTGTTCGGCGATGCACAACAGATCGAGCGCATGAGCGCAAGCGGTGCCGAATTGCCGCTCGCCCCTCTGCTCGCATCGCCGCTACTGCAACAGACCGGATTGCCGGGTTTGCGTCAGGTGATGTTCGAGAACCTGAGCGTGAAGGCCGGAACTGGCCTGCTGTTCTCGCCACTGAATGGTCACCTCGATTTTTCGCAAGGCAGTTTTGCCAACGGGGCGCTGGAAAATCCGGAACGTAGCCTGTTGCTCAAGTTGACACCGGCAGCGACTGGCTTGGCCTTGGCCATCGAGGGACGCGCCTGGCCTTTACCCGGGCTCAAGGGTGAGTTCTCCGCCATGCAGGCCAAGGGCTTGTTGAGCGCGGACCGCCTTTCGGTGAGCGACATCGACGCGAATTTCCTGGGTGGTCTGTTGCGCGGCCAGTGGGAACTGACATGGAGTAACGGCCTGGCCATGAACGGAAGCGGGCGATTTGAGCGAGTCGATCTGGCAATGCTTTCCTCAAGTCTGTTGCGGATTGTACGTCTGGATGGAGAGCTTTCCGGCGAGCTGGGGCTCAGCGGTCGCTCGGATTCCTGGCTCTCGCTCTGGCAATCGGCGACCGCCCAATTGAAACTCCGGGCGCAGCGCGGCACGCTTCATGGCGTAGACATCGGTGAGGCTGGGCGGCGCGGTGCTGGCGCGACGGTTCGTTCTGGAACGACCCGTTTTGATACTTTGGTGGCCAACCTGTTGATCGACCCGAAGAATATCCTGTTTCGAGACATTCGCCTGGAGGCCGGGGCGATTTCCGCCACCGGGCAGGTGGCGGCGGAACGTGACGGCAATGTCGACGGACGTCTGGTGATGAGCGCACAGACTTCAGCGGCCACGGTCAGGGTGCCGCTGGCGGTTTCCGGCCGGTTGCCGGAGTTGACGCTGAGCGCTGGAAGGTAGTTCAGCACAAAACAAAAGCCCCCTTCGGCGAAGGGGGCTGGTCGGGGAAAATGGCGGGGATTACCCGTCATTTTTCTTTACTTAGCGCGTGACGGCGGCGATGGCCTTGGCGACGTAGTCGATGTTCTTGCTGTTCAGTGCAGCCAGGCAGATGCGGCCGGTCGACACGGCATAGATGCCGAATTCTTCCTTCATGCGCTCGACCTGGGCGGCGCTCAGGCCGGTGTAGGAGAACATGCCGCGTTGTTGGGCAACGAAGGAGAAATCCTGGGCGCAGCCGGTCGCCTTGATCGCGTCGACCAGGCCGCTGCGCATGGCGCGGATGCGGTCGCGCATGCCGGCCAGTTCCACTTCCCACTGGGCGCGCAGTTCGCCGGAGGCGAGCACCGCGGCAACCAGCGCGCCGCCATGGGTCGGCGGGTTGGAGTAGTTGGTGCGGATGACGCGCTTGACCTGCGACATGACGCGGGCCGACTCTTCCTTGCTGGCGGTGACGACCGACAGGGCGCCGACGCGTTCGCCGTACAGCGAGAAGTTCTTGGAGAACGAGCTGGAAGCGAAGAACTGCAGGCCGGAGGCAGAGAAGGCGCGGATCGCCACGGCGTCGGCGTCGATGCCGTCGGCAAAGCCCTGGTAGGCCATGTCGAGGAAGGGCACCAGACCGCGTTCCTGGCAGATGCCGACGACTTCGGCCCACTGGGCGTCGCTCATGTCGGCGCCGGTCGGGTTGTGGCAGCAGGCGTGCAGCAGGACGACCGAGCCCGGGGCCATCTTGTTCAGGTCGGCCTTCATGCCGGCGAAGTTAACGCCGCGGGTGGCTGCGTCGTAGTAGGCGTAGTCTTCAACGACGAAACCGGCGGCCTCGAACAGGGCGCGGTGGTTTTCCCAGGACGGGTTGCTGATGTAAACCTTGGCGTCCGGGTTCAGGCGCTTCAGGTAGTCGGCGCCGATCTTCAGCGCGCCGGTACCGCCGATGGCCTGGGCGGTGATCACGCGGCCGGCGGCGAGCAGGTCGGAATCCTTGCCGAAGAGCAGATTCTGGACGGCGGTGTTGTAGGCGGCCGGGCCTTCGATCGGCTGGTAGCCGCGCGGCGAAGCTGCCTTCAGACGGACCTCTTCGGCGGCCTTGACGGCGGTCAGCAGGGGGATCTTGCCGTTGTCGTCGAAGTACACACCGACGCCAAGGTTGACCTTGGTGTCACGCGCATCGGCGTTGAAAGCTTCGTTAAGACCGAGGATCGGGTCGCGCGGGGCCATTTCCACCGCAGCGAAGATCGAAGAGGACATCAGCGACTCCGTGGAATAATAGAAGGATGAGACAACAATAACGCGCGATGCCAGCATCGCGACGACAAGCGCAGAATTTTATCATGAGCGAATCCAACAGCAGCACGCCCGTCGTCTGTTTCGACGGCAGCCCGTATCGTTTGCACCAGCCATTTCCGCCGGCTGGCGACCAGCCGGAGGCGATCCGCCTGCTTGCCGAGGGGATCGAGGATGGCCTGTCCTTCCAGACCCTGCTCGGCGTCACCGGCTCGGGCAAGACCTACACGATGGCCAACGTCATCGCCCGCACTGGCCGCCCGGCGCTGGTCCTGGCGCCGAACAAGACGCTGGCGGCGCAGTTGTACTCGGAGTTCAAGGAATTTTTTCCGGAAAACGCCGTCGAGTACTTCGTCTCGTACTACGACTACTACCAGCCGGAAGCCTATGTCCCGTCGCGCGACCTGTTCATCGAAAAGGACAGCTCGATCAATGACCACATCGAGCAGATGCGCTTGAGTGCGACGAAGAGTCTGATCGAGCGGCGCGACGTGGTGATCGTCGCCACCGTGTCATGCATCTACGGCATCGGCGACCGCGACGAGTATCACAACATGATCCTGACCATGCGCGTCGGCGACCGCATGGACCAGCGCGACATCGTCAAGCGCCTGACCGACATGCAGTACGAGCGCAACGAGATGGACTTCCACCGCGGCACCTTCCGCGTGCGCGGCGACGTGATCGACATCTTCCCCGCCGAACACGCCGAGCACGCGATCCGCGTCTCGCTGTTCGACGACGAGATCGAGAACCTGCAGTTCTTCGACCCGCTGACCGGCCAGCTTTTCCACAAGGCGCTGCGCTTCACCGTCTTCCCGGCCTCGCACTACGTGACGCCGCGAGCCACCGTGGTGCGGGCGATCCAGGCGATCAAGGCGGAACTGCGCGAGCGCATCGAATTCTTCAATCTGCACCAGAAGCTGGTCGAGGCGCAGCGGATCGAGCAGCGCACCCGCTTCGACATCGAGATGCTCGACCAGATCGGCTTCTGCAAGGGCATCGAAAACTACTCGCGGCATTTTTCCGGGCGCCAGGCCGGGGAAGCGCCGCCGACGCTGATTGACTACCTCGAACGCGACGCGATCATGTTCATCGACGAATCGCACGTCACCATCGGCCAGGTCGGCGGCATGTACAAGGGCGACCGCTCGCGCAAGGAAAACCTGGTCGATTACGGCTTCCGCCTGCCTTCCGCGCTCGATAACCGGCCGCTGCAATTCAACGAGTTCGAGGCGCAGATGCGGCAGACGATTTTCGTCTCTGCGACCCCGGCCGACTACGAGCAGCAGCATGCCGGCCAGGTGGTCGAGCAGGTGGTGCGGCCGACCGGTCTGATCGACCCCGAGGTGCTGGTACGTCCGGCGACGACGCAGGTCGATGATCTTCTTGGCGAAATCAACAAGCGGATTGCCGTTGCTGAGCGGGTGCTGGTGACGACGCTGACCAAGCGCATGGCCGAGGACCTGACCGATTTTCTGGCCGACAACGGGATCAAGGTGCGTTACCTGCACTCCGACATCGATACTGTCGAGCGCGTTGAAATCATCCGCGATCTGCGCCTCGGCGAGTTCGATGTGCTGGTCGGCATCAACCTGCTGCGCGAAGGGCTGGACATTCCCGAGGTGTCGCTGGTGGCGATTCTCGATGCCGACAAGGAAGGTTTCCTGCGCTCGGAACGCTCGCTGATCCAGACGATAGGGCGTGCCGCGCGTCATATTCATGGCACAGCGATCCTTTACGCTGATAGGATTACGCAATCCATGCAAAAAGCCATCGCCGAGACGGAGCGGCGGCGGGAAAAGCAGATCGCATTCAATGAGCAGCACGGCATCGTGCCGCGTGGGGTGTCGAAGAAGATCAAGGACATCATCGACGGGGTATACGATGCCGAATCGGCGCAGACCGAGCTGAAGGCGGCGCAGCAGCTTGCGGTTTACGAAGCCATGGATGAAAAAACCGTCGCCAGGGAAATCAAGCGGCTCGAAAAGCAGATGCTCGAGTGCGCGAAGAACCTGGAATTCGAAAAAGCGGCGGCTGCGCGCGACGAACTTTTCCGGCTCCGGGAGCGGGTTTTCGGCGCCGCGCAGCACGACCCTGGTGGAGAAAACAAGCAATGAACTTTCGCGTGCTGCTCGTCTGCATGGGCAGCACACTTGCAGTATCTGTAAACGGCCGCCTGGACTAGGTTTCGCCGGTTCAATTTACGATTTTTCTACAATCGCTAGACACAGAAGGCGATCAGCCTGCCTTCAAAAGCACCCAGTTTCCGCGCTCGTCGGCATAAATATCGGTCGTGCTTGCCTGCTTGTGGCCGGCGATAGCCTGGGCAAAATCCTTCCCTCTGATATCTCTCCAGAGTCGGATCGATAGGCTCCTGATTTCGTGGAAAGTCGGCGGCTCCTTGCCTTCCCATTTCAATCCGGAAGCATCCCTGGCGCGCGCAAACCCCTTCGTGATCGTGTCCTTGAATACCGGGTCTCCAGGCTTGCTGTGAGTGCGCGGCCGGCTGTGATGAATGAGGTAGCGGCTTGCTACCTTGTCTGACCAGCACCCGGTGATGATGTCCTTCAGTATCCAGTCAATGAGCCTTCCTGACCCGGTAGTAACGGTCATGCGCAAGGCGAGCGGGATCGCCAGGCGGGTCTGCATGCCTTCGCCGCGGGCTTCGATGTTCTCGCTTTTCCCTTGCTCAACCCACAGACTTCCATCGCGAACGTCGTCGCGAACCCATGACCCAATATCATCGCGACGCTGCGCCGTCAACAATGCGAGTTCCATCGCCCTCGGCGTCCATGGGTCGCAATGCTTGATTGCGGAGTCGTGGATGGCAATGAAATCTTCCAGGGTGATCCGCGCACGCTTCACTTGTACCGGTGTCGCCTCGGTGACGAGTGCCGGATTGTGCTGCGCCCAACCGATGGCGATGGCCTTGTTTCCGACCTCGATCAGAAACGACCGGAAACTCTGCGCCATGCGCTTCTTTCCAGCGGTGACGAATTCGCGAAGGAAGTCGTCAATCGCGGCGGTGTCAATGGTGGAGTAGGGGCGAGATCCCCATTTGTCCTCGATCCGCTTGATCATCGAGCGCTTGGTTTTTAGGGTGTTCGCCGCGAGGTTGCGGCGGGCCATGTCCTCAACGAAGCGGACGAGCAGGGCGGATACCGTTCGGCTGTCGTTCCCGGTGATGCGATCAACAAGCCTTGCCTTGTCACGCAGTCCAGCAACCAGAATATTGGCCTCGGCAGCCTGGGCCTTTGCTTTCGCAAGGTCTCTGCCGAGACCGAAGTTTTCACGGGTAACCGGGTGGCGCCAGTAGTAGTAGCCGGATGTCTCGTAGAGATAGTCCGGCCAACCGTCTCGGTTACGCTGTTTTCGCCTTCCGGCCATGGAGTATCCTGTCGATCAAATCAGTTGCACTCTCTTCGTGCTCCTGATGGTGATTCTTCTTGGGTACGCGTTCGATGTGCGGGTGTTGATCATCGTTGGCGGCGACGTAGCGCGCATCCGGCATGACGAAGTATTCCCGGCCATGCTTTTCCGGGCAAGGGAAGATTTTCCCGTTTTTCGCCCAGGTGCGCAGCGTCGGCGGCTTCGGAGCTGCGGTGCCATAGATTGCTTTCGCCCAGTCTCGAAGGGGGATAAGTTTACTCATGCATCCCTCCGCATCCGTGCCTCTTTGGCGCACATTTCCCTGGCTCTGGACAATGACGCTTCGGCATCAATAAACAATCCGCCTCCCTGACGTTTCCAAAAATCCTCGCTGACATCAACCAAGGCATGCAGCGCCTGAATTTCATCTCCGGTCGCGCCGATTTTTCCCTTCTCGGCGTAGCGATCCTTCATGTTCATGAGCGCGATTCCGGACAGATGGCAAACGGCAAGCGTTTCTTCATCTCCCTTGTGACTTGCGGCAAGCATAAGCATGTCCCTGCAGTCTGCGAGCACGTTGAAATGGCTGGTGTTTGCCCATCCGTTCGATGCCGATAGAACAGCAATGCGCTCTTGTATAGAGATTTCTGGATTGATATGCATCGCAACTATCGTCGGCGCTGCCAGTCGGTGCACCTTGCGCTTGCATTGCTTTCTCATGACCAATCACTCCTTTTCCGGAAGCAATGCGTCCAGGGCCGGCGTCGAGGCGTGCACAAATGCGCCGTCGCCGCGGATCAGAAGCGTTGTCACGGGGCCGACTAGGTCGACGGTGTAGGCAACGGCGTTGATGGTGATGCGCATGCCGGGCTTCATGCTGCACCGCCTTTCAGGTCGTCGAGGGTGATGGCGGGGAGGGCGCGGATTGCTTCACAGTCGATAACTTCGATGCACCGCTCCCGCATCACCTCGCCAGCCTTGGTGAGCAAGGATTGCAGGGCTGTGGTGTCGGCGGGTGTGGCGAGGGCGTGGCGAGCTTTGTCCAGTACAGCCCCCTCTGGCGCTCCAATGATTTCGCACAGGTGGAGTAAGCATTCTGTCGCTTCCCGCAATTGCTTCACGCGTAGTTGGCTGACAACAATTTGCTTTTGACTAACCCAGTTGGCGTCGATTGCTCTGTAAAGACGCTCAATATCAGCATCCTTCTCGGCAAGTTGCCCCTCAAGCTCCGCGATGCGTGCGGCGGCAGATGGCGGGCAGGTGTAGAGCCCAACGCTGTACTCTGGATTCTTGTTTTCCTTGGCAATGAATCCGTTTCTGCTGTTCATCCAAGCAACCGGCTCCGCGCCCTTCGCCAGTTCGTCGCAGATGGCTGCGGCGAACTTGATTGCAACCGGAGCACCAACGCTCAACGACTTGCAGACTTCTTGCCACTTCCGAATCGCCATCTGTTCAAAGGTTTCGCTCATGCTTTGTCTCCTTCCGGATAACCGTCGTGCGTAACACCGTCGAGTAGGCGGCCGGCGCGCTTCTTGCCGACGCGCTGCATGTACGCGCTATCGCCACCATCTTCATCTTCAAGCCGATGGCCGTCGCCGCCATTCTCATTAAGGCGAATGCACGGCCACTTGCTCGCGCCCGGATCGAGGTCGGCGCAAGAAAGTCCGTCTTCAAACGTGTGATAGCAGGAGCTGCGCGGCACCCACTCGCCCCACTGCTTGAACAGGAACGGCACGCCGGCTGCGGCGCATTGGTCGCGCAAGTCACGCGCCCACTGCGGATGCATCGGCCGGGCCTTCGGGCCGGACTCGCCGCCGACGACGACCCAATCAAGAGGCGGTATTCCTGGGCGGGCGCCGCGCGCAGAATTAACCTTGGCGCCAGCGAACGGAACGACAAGATCAACCGACCCGAGCAACGGTTCCGCGCTGATCCAGCGCACGGCGGCCGGCGTGTCGAGCAGCAGGGGAATGCGCTCGTTGGCTGCTGCCTGGTCCTCGACGCTGACGCCGAGCCAGACGTTCGGCAGCGGCATGATCTTGTGACCGCCGATATTGTGGTCGGCGTTCATCCATGCGCCGGCTTCGCAATCCAACTTGAATGCCTGATGGATAACGCGCTGAACCACGTCGCCAGATGAAAGGTAGTCCCGCATCCGCTCCGGCCGCTTCGTCAGCACCTGAAACGTGTGGCGCGACGCCAATGCCATGACGGCGAACACGCGGTCGATGAACTCGTTCGGTACGGCGTCATGGAACAGGTCGGACATGGAATTCACGAACACCTTGCGCGGCTTCTTCCAGCGCAGCGGCTGATCGAGGCGGTCGGCGTGCGTCAGAACGTCGGTGAAGTCGCGGCCGGTGTAGGCCGGAACCAGCTTGGTCATGCGCCTCCACTCGCGCTCTGCATAGCAGTGCTTGCAGCCCGCTGAGACCTTGGTGCACCCCGTTACCGGGTTCCACGTCGCGTCAGTCCATTCGATAGCAGTCTTGTCGCTCATGCCGGTCTTCCTTCCTCTTCGCATTCTTCCCCAAGGCTTCCGGCCGGGTAGAAGACGATGGCCGGGATGCTGGTTTGCGTCTCGTCAGCGCGCGTCAAACTGGCTTGCGTCTCAGATTCGGCGGATTGTTCAACACAAGACATGGCTGAGTCGCAAATTCTGGCTAGATACGAAAGTTCTGCCGTATCTCCGCCAATGCTCATTTCTTCGTCTTCGGTGAGTTCTTCGTATGCTGGATGATCTTTGATCCTTGTGGCGACATCGTTCAGCGCTGTAAGCAATTCGTCACGCTGCCGAACAAGGCCGATAATTTCCGCACGCAAGCGAATAATGCAATCCTGCATCGACTCATCTCCTGGCCCCCGCCTCATATCTCGATGAGAATCCCACGCCTCCTTCGATGACTCCAGGCTGCAACCCCAAACGGAGCGATATTTCTTAATCCATTCAACAATAGGTCTCATACTGCCTTCTCCTTGAGCTCGACAGCCAGAACATGCTTGCGCGTGGCCTCTACGGCTTTCTGGAGGTGGGCGCGGACGGCGGTTTTGATGTTTTCCATGATCAGCTAACCCCTGGTAATTTGGCGGCCCCACAGTTCAGTGGTGCCACCGGTTTTCGAATTGGTGAAGGTGTCGAGGCGCCGGAATCCTGCCTTTTCAAGCACTCGCTTCTGCGCCTCGTTGCTGGCGTCGACCGTGGCCGTGGCGTAGTCGTAGAGCTCGGCAGCCAGCGTCTTAACCTGGTGCTCCTTGAGCGCATGACCAAGCTTCAAGCCGCGCCGGTCAATCGGCACGAAAAAGCTGTGGCAGTGAGCGATTTGCGGCTGCCCGGGGATGCTGTCGATTTCGTAGCATCCGTAGATGCTGGCGTGGCGGGTCATGGCGTCACCCGCTTGAATTCGATGACCCAGACCCAGGGGTTTTCTTCCCAGGAGTCGGGGCCGTTAATGGACTCCCACAGTTCAGCAAACGCCTCTCGGCCCATGCGGGAGGCGTGTCCCGGCTTTACCGGATTTTTGAACGTCACTCCCTCGGCCAGCGCATCTTCCTCGCTGATATCCTGCAGCCGCTCGACGCGGACAGCGGTGATCTCCAGCAGTATGCGGCTGGCCCAGCGCGGCATGTGGATGGACGGTTTCCAGCCGATGCCATTGGCCTCGCCATTCGGATCGCTGTCCGCCCGATAGATCGTATGGGCGGGCCTGACTGGAATAGTGACGGAAGCCTCCCAGCAGTAATCCGCAGGTTCATGCATAAATGCTTCGCGAACCCATAGCCGGTCGCCTGGCTGGCCGTAGGGGCAGCGGATTGCGTCATCGATACAGGCGTCAGTGTCGTCCCACCACAAGCCGGAATGGCCGTTGATTTGCCAGCCTTCAGGCGACGTGGCTGGAACTTCTGCCGGTTCTGCATCTGGCACAAACTGCTTGCGCAAAGCACGCCGCGTCTGCGTCTTCCTGCCTTCTAGGATGGCGCGCACCATCGGCGCGCTGAAAAGGATCGGGCGCTCTTTCACACTGCACCGCCTTTCTCGACGATCTCCCATACCTTGCCGTCGTGTCTGATCTTTCCTGACTTGCGCAGTGCCTGAAGCCGGCGGTCGATGATCTGCCACGGATCGATTACCCGGCGGCCATTGATGACTTTGCAGTGCGGCAGCGCAAGGTCGCGCAGCCCTTGGTTATCACCATGTCGGCTGTCCAGCAGCGCCATCCTATTCCTTCCGGCGGCGATCAGGCGCAGCAGTTCCGCGTCGAACGCGGTGTAGTCGGGCTTGCTCATGCTGCCTCCTTCATCTGTCCGGCGGCGCCGTGCGCGCCGAATAACGTTGTGGTGTTCATTGGGTTTTCACTTTCAGTAGGTTTCAAGAAGCGCCCAGTTACGGACGCTTGAAGAAAACCGCTGGTCAGTTATTGTCCCCGGGGATTCCGGAGATGATCGGGAATCCGGTGCCTTCCTTGATACGGGACAGCTCGTCGGTGACAGCTGTTTTGAAAACGCGATCCGGACGGATCAGCTCGTACCAGAAAGTGACCTTCCCTTCCTTCTCGCGGTATTTCAGGCGGGCTTCAAGCGGGTAGGCGTTGCCGCTGCCATCAAATACCGGAAGGCCAAGCGTGAAACGCTCGAAAACCTGCATCTTCGTCCGAGTATCCTTGTCCTCGTCCTCGACGAATTCGAACTGCACGCCACCGTTTTGGAGATTGATCTTGCTGCGCAGGCGCTTGTCGGCATTTGCCTCGAAACCGAGAGCCATGGACAGGATGTCGGTTCCGGACGGCATGCCAGGGACGCTTGCGATATCCGGAAGGTTATCTTCCAGCCACGTCGCAAAGTCGGCCTGGGAGAAGGTCATCTTGTTCTTGCCGAGCCAGCGCTTCCACTCCACCGCCTGCTTCGGCTCGAATGTGCAGCGGTGGTCCCGCCACTGAGCCTTGTCGGCGCCGTGGTCATTGATAACGCCGACCAGGTTGAAGTAACTTTTTTCGCTGTCGATGGCTGCGTACACGGTGCAGTCATCAAGGCTTCCATGCTTCTTGGTGTAGAAAATGAAGCTATCGGTGTCGGTGACAATGACTTCGGCGCGCTTGCGAACCGGGGTCGGCAACAGGCGCTCGAGGTAATGCACACGGTAGCCGTCTGGAACGGTGATGTATGGCGTTCCGCCATGACTGGTATTCGGCTGGCCAATGGAAGCACAAAGTCCGGCCAAGTATTCGATATTTACGTTATCCATTTCGGCCGGTTCCTTATGCGTTCACGGTCTTGAGTTCGCGCGCCGGCTCGGCGGTGACATGCTTCAATTCCAGCTTGGTTTGACGCGGATCTTCGGCAAGAAGATTTCCTTCCGGCGTCGGCCACAGAAGAGACTCGGCGGGCAGCCCCTTGGGCTTGGTTACATTGCATTCGGCTTTCACGGCCAAAGTCCCGGCGGTGGAAGGCTTGATGCCAATCTTCAGCGTCAGCGTGCCGGCCTTGTTGTGAGCAGTGACGGCGGAAATCAGATCGGCGAACTTGGCGCCGGCGAAGTCCATCACAGGGATCAAGTCGCCTTCATCGGTTTCGATGCGAACGGCTTGAAGGTTTTCATTCAGGGGTTTTGCCATTTCAATTGCTCCTTGGTTGAAAAAGGTGGGGCTACTAGCGCGAGGGAGTCGTCATGGATGACTACGGGCTGGTTTAAGCCGCCGCGCCGGCTTTGCGCTTTCGCCCCGTTGATCGTCATGCAGCCTTCAGTTCCATCGACTTGAGCATCACAGCGCCAAGATGCTCTTGGATCAGTCGGCAGATAGTCGGGAACTTGTTGGCGTCGTAGAGCTTCGCGGCTTTTTCCTGGCGAACCGGAGCCATGCCGAGCGATGCGAGGAAATCTGCGGAAACAGTGAAGCCGAGCGCGGCGTTGATCTGGCCGAGGTTCATGGTCTTGCCGGAGAATGCCTGCGGCGCGAGTTCCGCATTACTGACCGTTGCTGCGCGAACAACTTCCGGCTGCGTGCTCTGTTCTGTCGCCTTGCGCTCCGCATCAAGCTTGCGGATTCCCTCGGCTGCAATGCGGTTGCGTTCTTCCTGCTCGGCGGCCGCCTTGGCGTCGGCTTCGCGCTTTTCTGCGGCTGCGCGTTCTTCGGCTTCGCGTTGGGCTTTGGCCTGTTCTTCGACTCGGATACGTTGGCGCTCGGCTTCTAGGCGCCTTTCTTCCGCCTCCTTGCGCTGCGCAATGCGCATTGCCAGCAGCGCTGCGAAATCGTCGGCCGGTTTTGTGCAGACCTGGGCGAAGTCCGGGAAAAGGCTCATGTCTTCGACCGTCTTGCGGTTGGCGTCAATGCGGTCGGCGATGGCATTGGCTTCGATTTTGGCGTTCGCCAAGGCGACAGACAGCTTGTCGCGCATGCTGTCGAGGGATTTCAGGCCCTTGATGGCCTCGCCGAAATTAGGGCCAGCAAAGGTGAATCCGACCGATACCCGATTTTGCAGTGAGTCAAGATGGCTGCGGAATTTGTTCATTGCTGCCGTGACGATCTCAGACCTCCGGTTCTCCTTCTCAGCCTTCACTACCTTTTCCAGAGACAGCCGGGCGGCGCGAATCTTCTCGCTGATCGTGTCGATGGCGCGAAATGCTTCGTCGATGCTGACGGCCTGCGACTGAGCCTGCTGCTTCACAACCTGCAGGCGATCCTCGGCAGCCTTGCAATCCTTCGCTGCCTGGTCGGCGTTGGCGAAGTCCTGGTCGGTTTGAAGTTCGGCAGCCTTGGGCAAGCGGCCGATGAAAGCCTCGGCGGCCGACTTGAAGGCGTCCATGTTGCTGGCGACGACGCGGCCTTCAACCTGTACGAACAAAGCCGGCAGGCCTTCTACCTTCTCGGCAACGGCTGTAGCCTTCGTTTCTTCCGGCACGTAGGCGGCGACATCCTTCGCGAACTGCTCCCAGCCGGCGACCAGCGCAGCGATGCGATCGGGCTGCGGGTAGTACCAGCAATGAACCATCTTTTCAGCCGTGCCGTCCGACACGACGAAGATGATTTTTTCGAAGCCGAACACCAGGAACTGGTGATCAAGTTGCCAGCGATGCGACTCGGGAACGTTGCCCTGGGCAACCTCGGCCGCCAGATTTTCGTTCCACAGCTTATGTTCGTAGCCGATGTTGACCAGCATCGTGGATCCGTCAGAGCTGGCGAGGTACTTGCCGGTGTCGTCGGTGGCCACAATCGGGTAAAGCTCTTCGCCAATGATCTGCTCGATGATGGTGCGGGCCAGCGCCTCGGTCATGTGGCCCATGTCGAAACGCGACTGCGTTGCCGCATCGACCTCGGGAATGATTCCGGTCGCCTTCTCGGCAATCAGCGCCGAGCGAGTTTTGTACGGGCTGACGCCCATCATTGCCGGCGCCTCGCTGGCGTTGAAACACTTGGCGCGGGCCGCGTGCCACTCGGGCGAACCCTGGGTAACGGACAGTTCGATCATTGCTGTGCTCCATCAAATTCGCGGACGAAATCCGCATCAATCACGCCGTCTTGGTCGACGTGTGCAGGCTTGGCCAGGTCGTAAATCGCTTTGATCTGGTCGTCGGACAGTGTGTATCTGCTCGAAGAGCGTGAAACAATCTGCTCGGGCTTGGCGCGACCGGATTTGATGGCATCGCCCCATGCCTGAAGGTTTGTCTTGAAGTCGGCATCCGGGTAGGCGGGAAGCGGCTCAGGCTTCTTGGGCGCGCTGGTCGTATGGCTGCCCTGGCCGGTGACATCAATCTCGGCGATGCGCTCGGCTTCGTCCTGGTCGTAGATGCCGCCGAAACCGAACGCCAGGCGGGCGCACTGGATCATTGCCTTGTGGCGAAGCATGCGGCGAGGATGGCTTGTCCAAGGGCCAACTCCGTTGCGCTTGCACTCGGCCATGTACTCAGTGACGACAATTGGCCGGCTGCGATCCTTTCGAAAAATCCGACAGGTGCAGCTCTCGTCGTCCATTTCGAATTCCATGCCGTCGAATTGCGGATGTTCGTTCATGATCCTCGACCAGCCATCAACGCCGACAACCGGAACGATTCCGTTGTTCTTGTCGGGAAAGGCGTAGATTTCCTTCGTCCAAGGGTTCAGGCCGTACTGGTTGGCAACAACCATCAGCGCAGTCATCTGCGCGTCAGACACTTGGCCCTTGAAGGCGGTGGCCTTGAGGGTTTCCACCAAGCCGGCGCCGTCGCCCATATCGAGGCGAGCGGCCAGCTTGCTGGTCAGGGTGGTGAGTGCGTTGCTCATTCGCGATTCCTTTCAGTGGTGTTCATGCCAAGGCTCCTTGTGCATTGCGGTGAAGTTCTTCGATGACGAAGCGCGCCGCGATGTCGGTGTTCGCGTAGATGCTGAAAAGGGCGCGGGTAAGTTCTGCGTCGATGCGTTCGGCAAGGGTCAGCATGGCGATTCCCCGGCATGACGAAGTGCGGCAGCCTTCTTGGCAGCCAACTTCCACTCGATACCTACCGCCATCAGGTACATGGGCAGGGCGCCGTGACGCTCGGCATACCGGCGGGCGGCAAAACCTCCCCAGCGGTTGAGGTTCTTCGCGGCCTTGACGGCGGCAAGAGCTTGAGGACTGGCGCTCATTCATCCTCCCTGCAGAACCGGCACCCGGCATCGAAACACCGCTGACAGCTCGCGTGGTTGATCTCGTCCTCGGCCTTGGACTTGGCCAGCTTCGCCCGGTAGTTGTCGGTCATGCCATCGATCAACCGGCTCAACTGCACGCGCAGGCGATCAGCAACCGCCGGTCGCTGCGCCTCGATCTCGGCATTGATGTTGCACATCAAAACGCCGATGGCTTCGATGGCGGCCGCGTTGAATTCTGGGAACACGTCGCCGACGATTTCCGGGATCGAGTAGTCGGTGTCCATCAGCGCAGAGGTGCGCCGATCGATGGCGTCCAGCCGGCGGATTTCGTCGTCGACCGTGCGCATGTGCTGGCGCAGGTATGAGGTGTTTGCGCAGAGTTCCATCATTGCGCCTCCGCTTTGTTGATTACCGCCTCGCGCTCATTTGCGCGAGTCACGCCATTGCCAGATACGCCAGCTCGTTCATTCAAAGCTGACCACTTCCTTTTTTGCTCGACGGTCATGATGCTCAGCGCATGCCGGATGATCAGGTGGGCCGCCTTGAGTTCAGCAAGAAGTTCGGTTTCCACGATCACACCCCGACAGCATGCAGGCCGCTGCCGCGTTGCAGCTTGCGAATCTCGGCATCAACCTTGAGCAGCGCCGCTTCGGTGCTGGCGTGCGCCATCGAAACGCGCATGCGGTATTCCGCATCCAGCGGAAGCGCCAGAACATCCATCTGGCCCTGCGCGGTAGCCAGAAGCGACAGGCGCTGCAGGTGCAAAAACAAAAGCCTGAACATGGTCAAACCTCCGGAATAAAAAGTGCCAGCAGATGACCGCAGGCAAAACACATCGCCCGTTCCTGATAGGCGATGCGGCAGAGAAGAAAAAAGCCAGGAGCAAGCTCGACTGGCAAAAGTTGCGCTAGGCCACTCGGGGTAGAAACTGGTGCCGACACTCGGAATCGAACCGAGTCCTGATGCTTACAAGGCAACTGCACGACCTTCATGCTATGCCGGCTGGTGGAAATGACCGGAATCGAACCGGCGACCTATTGCTTGCAAGGCAATTGCTCTCCCAACTGAGCTACATCCCCAAAACTGGCGGATAGCCAAGGAATCGAACCCTCAGCCTTTCGGCTGGCGACGGTTTTCAAGACCGTTTGTGCGCCATGCACGCGGCTACCCTTTGGTCTGCCCGGCTGGATTCGAACCAGCGACCCCATGCGCCCAAGGCATGTGCGCTACCAGACTGCGCTACGAACAGACTTTGAAACCTGGAGCGGACGGTCGGACTCGAACCGACAACACACTGCTTGGAAGGCAGTTGCTCTACCAGTTGGAGCTACGCCCGCTTCATACGGCTGACGACTTGCGTTTCCTAGCTTTGCGCTGTCATGCCTGACCATTCGGATAGCCCCGGCGTCCCGTTGCTAGGTATCCTTGTTGCGCTTGCAAATCGCCATGCGTATGCCAGCCCTGTTGCGTCCGGGCTGTCCGACGTTGCCGGTTCTCAGGTATATCCCGGTGACTTCCGCCGGGCCGCACTGCTGACTGCTACTGCTGACAACACGGGAGGCGGCTGCGACCTTTCTCAAGGGTCTAGGTTTTTCAGTGGCCCGCGTTTCAGGATTGCAGCCCTTACTTCCATTGCTGGATACGGAACTTCGCGCTTTACCGCGCCCAGGTTGAGAACAACCGCCTTTCGTGTTCCGCCTCTCTTGCCCGGAGGCGGTTTAGGTGTTCTCTCTTTGTCGCCGGTGCCATATCCATTGCGGACAAAACCGAGCCAGAACATTCGAAAACAGCAGAGCGGGCCGGGCTTGATACCGGCTTTCGCGCCCACTTGCTCCCGCATGATTGGCGCCGCGACGCGCCGCTCGGTGGTTGCGTGTCCTTTCCACGCCGCCGCTCTGCTGTTCCCCCTGCTCTTACCCGGCAAGGGGTTTAGGTGTTGGCGATCCTTCCAGACTTTTTTCATCCAGCCTACTGGCGACGCGTAGGGACTTCGATCCGTACCCCTAGCCTCTACCGATTATCGGCAGCATTCTTTGCCTTGAACTAACGCACCGTGTTTTCGTCTGTCGCTAACCAACACGGTAGGCGGCTGGCTGCGGGCCTTTCGACCACTAGCGCCCGGTTCGCCGTAACAGGCAGCCACCTCCAGTGTTGGCCCTCCTGCATTGCCCGGCAGGAGGAACGGGAATCTCTATGTTTGTCTCTCTAAGCTGGCTGCTGGTGACCGCCAACTGGCTGGATACAGATCCCTTGAAATCTGCCCTGGCCAGGATGGCCGATCCATGCGCCGCAAAGTTGCGGAAACACGCTCGTTTGCCACGGCGGATCGTGGCTAGAGCACCACCACCAGACGATAGAGAGAATGAAAATGAAAAATTCCATTTGCTCTCCCATGTGTTCGCGCTCTGCTCGCTTTCTGCAGAACCGGAAAATAATCTGCCCATAGTCCGTCGCCAAAGCGATCTCCCGGCAATGTTCCACCGGCTGGGCTGGCTGTTGCTGAGTGCGGAAAATCCCGATCAGCTTCGGTAGGTGTCGCCGGACGATTTACCCCTCGCCGGAGCGCATCCGCATTGCGCCATGATGGGGTGCTGTTGATCCATCGGGCTGCCCTCCTAGAAGGCGGCCGGGTTGATCGTCACTGAAGCTGACGAATCAGTTGCCGTCGCGCTTCCTTCGTAACTTCTGCTTTCTTTGCGTCAGAAAGCTTCCACCAGTAGTAGTCATCTGCCGTGCAGACCGTGGTCCACCATCCAGTGTTCATGCCGTTATTTGTGAATACACAGGTGCGCCCTGTGTAGTAATCGCCATGGAAAAACTGAACAAACTTGTAGCCGATAGGCCAGCCGCCAGTACTATCAATTGCGGCCATGAAGTCGGCGTCTTTCATGCCCGGGTGCGTATGTATCAGTTCTTTTCTTTCAAGTGGCTCCACGCCTCTCTCCTTGTCCGTTGATCCACTGGAGCCGCCTGTCACGCGGCTTGGGTTGATCGTCAGTTACAGGCGCGAACAAATGCGTCCATTCCGGCGCTGATCATTGCTGCGCACTCTTTATTTGCCATTTCGGCGCTCATGCGCTCAGTTACTTGCCACTCTCCGTAAGCATCCATGAATTGAACATAGGCTCGCATCTAAATCTCCTTGTTGTTACTCACATCCAAACCGCCTCCCGGTTACGCATGTCCGTTCGATCAGGCGCTAGCTTCCGTCACGTCGATTCGAGGCGGTTTGAATGTGCGCCCTGTTGCCAAGGCGCCTTACTTCTCCAACACGCTTCGCCTTGTCCAGTCCCCTGCGTTAATCACTCCGGAACACCGCCCATTCGGCCGCATCGTGGATGTGCTTTGCGTGTCTTGCTACTGCCATCTTGTACCGGGCCGCGCTGTTCTGCGGCTGGGTGGCGGATGCCTAAAGAGCGGAATTCCTTGCCTCTCCCGCGCCGTCTTTCCGAAGATTCACGGCTTCACTTTGCCCAGAGGTCTGGCGGCTTACGGCGTCCGGGTGTTGCTCTATCCCTTCTGTGCTGCGCCTTGGCTGGCGGGTCGATGCGGTGTTTTGCGTCGATGTGTGAATCTTAAGCACGCTTAACCACAGTGTCAATAGGCGTGCTTAATTTTTGTGGCAAAATAAAACCCGGCGCTTGGCCGGGCTTGTTTTCAACCTACAGGAGATTCGGATGAACAGTGACGAAAAAAAACGCCTCAAGGGCGGTTTAGTTGGATCGATCGGATAGTGCTCAAACTGGCGACAGCGGTGGTCATCGCCAGCGAGCACGGCGACGACATCAATGCGCTGATCAGCGAAGCATCGGTTGCATTTGATGCGATCAATCGGGAAGGTCGTCCTGGTTCTTGATGGGCTGATGCGCCGACATTGTTCGGCGCTGGCGCCTCATGTCACGAATCTCTTGCCGGCGATGAAGCCGTTTCGCTTCCCAAATGGTGTCCGTGACGAAGTAGGAGATGATCAAGATGGAAAAAACCAGTTTTTCGGCACGCTCAAGTGGCGAGCCTATACCAAGCGCCAACGCAAACAGCCATCCGGCGATTGCCAGCGTAAGGATCAGTGCCAAGGAACGCTTGGCAAGGGCAGCGGCAATGAATCGGCGGCGGCGTAGGCACGACACGCTCTTTCTCGCGCACATACTTACCGCAAGCTCGGGCCTGTTTTTCGAGTTGAGCGAAACCCTGATCGTCGTCCAGCTCGTTTTGATGATCGTCATATTCATGGCGTTCGCCGCGCTATGCCTGACCGAGCAGCCGATAGATTTATGAATATTAACTATTCCATTTGGAATAGTTCGGCTTGTACAATACGACGCCGCCATTCCGTCATGGAGATAATTTCGGCGTTTTCTTGGCGAGTGGGTATTCGCGGGCGGCATCCTTTGCCCGATCAAGAATAACTGCCAGTCCTTCCATGTTCGTCTGTTGAAGCAGCTCGACTATTTCATCGACTCGCTCTTGGTGACGGCTCTTTGGCTTGATTGGTATTGCTTGATCCGCATTTTTTTCGTCGCCGGTTGTATAGAGCCCGCTTTCGTTTCTTTGCGCAAGCATTGGGCCAATTCCCTTGCTGATCCACAGGTGATTCAGACCGAAATGCTTTGCGAGTCTCGTTGCTGGCTCAATCTGAATTGACTTTGTGTCGCCGTTGATCCACTGCGATACCGAAGGTGGGCTAACCTTGGCAATAGATGCCAGTTCTTTTTTTGATCCGTTGGCCAGAGATAGTAGGTGGGCAACGCGTTCGGATAGCGTTTTCATTAGGCAATCCTAACTAAAAAGTTGTTAGGCGTGCCTTGACTACGCGATTAAGCATGCTTAACATATAGCCACTAACCAATTCATGGTGGCCAAATGGACCCGAACAAAATTATTGACGCACTCGGTGGAACCACGGAAGTGGCGCGGCTGTGTGACATCAAGCCGCCATCGGTTACGCAATGGAGAACCGGCGGCATTCCGCAAGCTAGATTGATGTTCTTGAAGCTGGCAAAGCCAGAAATCTTCAAGCAAGTCGACTCCGTAACCGAGGCAATATCCAAGAGCAAAGCGGCATGAAAGAGTCGATATACGCATGTCTCTTTTCCTCTGGGCTGATTAAAGTCGGCCGGTCGATTGATCCGAAATCAAGAATTGCGTCACACCAAGAAAGGCTGTCGTGTGCCGGGATCGAACTTGTTAATACGCACTTCCTGTCCGTTGATGGCTGTGTGTTTGCGTGCGAACGGGAGCTGATCAGGCGATGCAGCGAGGCGAGCACCAAGCGGTACAAATCTGAGTGGTTTGATGGGCTTGATTTCGCCATGGTGTCGGCCTGGATTGACGAAATAGCCGCTTCAGACTTGCTCGGAAACGAGGAAACCAAGATCGGTGGCGCTTTCTGGAATCTTCTTGTGTCGCAAATCCTTGCGACTGGGATTTCGCAGAAGCAACTCGGCGACCGCGTCGGCAAGTCGCAAGCGTGGGTTAGCGCTGTTCTTCGCAACGAATACAACGAGCCTCGCTGGCTTGTCGGTCAGGCGCTGTTGGCTGTCTATGCCGAAGTTGTTGGCGTTGATTTTCCTTCCCTGAATGTGACCAAGGAGGCCGCTTGAAATGGCTGAACCAGCCGGCGTGATCGAAGCGATGTTCATCGCGCAAGCGGACAAACGTATCGCTGCCGGAATTCCTGATGACCGCGACAGTTCTCCCATAGAAAGCAAAGGCGTTATTTCTGGATCAGGACTTGGCTCTGTATTGAACACGGCAAACAACAAGGAGAAATCAATGTCTCTTGAGTCCCGTCGCGCAGTCGACTCCGAAGACCTCCCCATGGAGGACACAATCACAATCCGCATGTCGCATTCACTGCGATTGGATGCCGGTCGCCAGGCGCGACTCAAGGGATTCGACAACTTCGGCGAATACGTTCGTGCGTTGATCAGGGGTGATATCGATGCGTCCATGATCGACACCCTACAGGATGACGCCGGCCGCTACGTGTTACGTAAAGCACCGCGCTAGGTTCAGGCCATGGGAATCACAGCAAAAGCCGCAGCAATCAAGGTGATCGACAAGATCGAGCGCGCCGAGAAGCCGATCCGCATTGCCGTATTCGTCAATTCCGACCGGGACAACATCGAGTGGTCGATGTTCGGAACGGCGCTCTGTGATCGTCGGCTGAAAAAACACCAAGACGACCTTGCCGGGATCTACGAGTTCTCGGCTACCGCAAACCAGGTCGAGGCTGACCTGAAAATCATGGGGATGAAGTGATGGATCAACTCTATGTTGCGATCGCTTTCTGGGGCGCCATCGGCGCGCTGAGCGTTGTGTCGGCGCTCATTGCCGCCGACCACTTTTTCGGCGAATACAGGGAAGGCCAGGAGGACGACGAGGAATGAGCGGGCCAACGCGGGAGCAGGTTGCCAAATGGGCTGATCAAGCCGGCCTAGGGAAGATAACTCACCCTGACAACGTTGCGCGATTCGAGTTGCTGGCAGAGGCTGCCTACGCCGCCGGACAGGCCGCCGAGCGTGAGGCAGTCACCAATATGCCCGGACTCAACTTCTCCGAGCGCCAGCGGTGTGCCATCCGCGCCAGGGGCCAGCAATGATCTACCACGTCGTCAGCGTTTCCGGCGGGAAGGACAGCGCAGCCACTCTGCTACTCGCGCTGGAGCGCTGCCCGCGTGAAAACGTCATCCCGATCTTCTGTGACACCGGAAACGAGCACGCAGAGGTCTACAAGTACCTTGCCTACCTGGAGCAGGCCCTTGATATCACCATCCGTCACCTGAAAGCCGATTTCTCCGAGCAGATCGCCAGCAAACGCCGGTTCATCGCCAACGACCAAAGAACTCGCCGTGAGTATGAGACCGTGCCGGTCTTCGACGCCGAAGGAAACCCGGTTCCGAAACGGGATGGCCGTGGGCGCGTCGTCATGCACAAGGTGCGCCGCGATGGCGTCATGTTAGATGAGCCCGTCCAGAAGACAAAGAAGATCGGTGGCGGCCGTAAGGTGCGCTGGACCAACAAGGCAAAGCGTCGGGCGCTGGCCATCCTCTACCCGACCGGCAATCCGTTCCTCGACCTATGCATGTGGAAGGGTCGATTCCCTAGCCGAAAGGCGCAGTTCTGCACCGAGGAACTGAAGCGGAACATGGCCGTTTCCTTCCAGATCGACCTGATCGACCATGGCCATAAAGTCGTCAGTTGGCAGGGTGTTCGCCGTGACGAGAGCCAGAACCGAAAGCACGCCAAGAAAATCGAGCGGATCGGCCCGAGCTTGTTCGCCTTCCGGCCGCTGGTCGAATGGACCGCTATGCAGGTATTCGACTACTGCGGCAGAAATGGCCTGCATCCAAACCCTCTCTACAAGCAGGGCATGGGCCGCGTCGGCTGCATGCCGTGCATCAACGTCGGCAAGGACGAGCTGGTCCAGATTTCTGTCCGATTCCCTGGACACCTCGAAGAGAAAGCTCGCTGGGAGGGGGTGGTTTCTCAAGCCTCCAAGCGTGGCTTCTCCACCTTCTTCAACAAGGAACTCCACGACGACAACAAGGCAGACCGCCGGGTGCATGAGGCAAACCGGGTCGAGGCCGTGATCGAGTGGGCAAACACCGGCCGCGGTGGTCGGCAGATGACGTTCTTCGCGGACTTCATAGAGCCGACAGCGTGCGCTTCGTCATACGGGCTGTGTGGATGAATTCCATCAACTCCCCAGCCATCCGCTACCACGGCGGCAAGTTCCGCCTCGCCCCGTGGATCCTCGCGCACTTCCCGGCACACCGCATCTCCGGCGGCAGAGGCACCGCTATCCGCACCGAATGCATCTGGATCAACCCAGCCTGCCAGCGCGCCAGACCGGCCGTCCAGCTTGCTATGGATCTCGCTCGAGCATGAACTACTACGAACACCACTTGCGCGACTACGAGGCAGACACAGCACACCTGACGTGGGATCAAGACATGGCCTACACCAGGTTGATCCGCTGGTATTACCGCAAGGAGCGGCCGATCCCTTCTGATATCAAGGAGGCCTGCCGGTTGATGCGCGCTTCTTCGAAGGCACAGCGCGACGCAGTTGCTAACGTTCTTGATGAATTCTTCGAGCTGCGCGATGACGGATGGCATCACCACACTTGTGACGACGTGATCGCCGCATTCCGTTCCGGCGAGCCAGAGCGTGAAGCGAAGAAAAAGAACGAGGAGACGCGTCTCGCAAGACACCGCAAGGAGCGCTCAGAACTGTTCTCAATCATCAACGCGGCCGGATTCCACCTCCCATGGAACGCCCCGATCAAGGAAGTCAGAGAGCTCGCTGAACGTATCAGCAAAGCGTCAGTTATCGAACATGAAACGCATGCTGCAACAGCACCTGAAACGGCGCCTGCAACGCCTGCAACGGCTACCCAGACACCAGACACCAGACACCAGTATACAAATACACAGGTAGTAGGTAATCAACCGTTGATAGGGGATGCTGACGCCGATAACGCTACTCGGGTCGGCGCCATCTGCAAAAAGTTGAGGCAGATAGGTATCGATGCAGCACCGCATTTGCCGGCGTGGCCCGACTTGCTGGAGCGCTTCACAGACGAACAGATCATCGCCGTTGCTGAGATCGCCAAGGAGCGCAAGCCGAACGAGCGCATCCACCTGAACTACCTCGTCCCGATCCTGAACGAGCCACCAAAGGCCCCGTCTGCCGGCGCCAAGCGCGCTCCATCCGTCGAGAACTTTGAAGGCCGCGAGTACGGCCACGGAGGTCGCCTGTGAATCCCATCGCCAACATTGGGCTGCACGACGCCCCTATAACCCGTGCCGACAATTGCGCCACCCACGGCCATTTCGAGTCCCGCTGCTTCATCGGATCTATCTGGTCGAAGTGCCCGGCCTGCAGCGCAGAGGCTTCCGCCCGCGAAAAAGCAGATCGCGAAGCCAAGGATCGTGAGGATCGCCGGCAATCCTGGATGCGCAAGATCGGCGAAGCCGGTATCCCGGAGCGATTTCAGAACCGCAGCCTGCAGAGCTTCATCGCCGAGAACGAGCAGCAATCCCGGGCTCTTGCTTTCGCGCAGGACTACGCCGACCGCTTCGACCAGGCGCTGGCCACCGGCCGCAGCGCGCTGTTCATCGGCCGTCCGGGAACCGGAAAGACGCACCTCGCCGTTGGCATCGGTCTGCGGATCATGCACCGCGACAGCCGTACGGTGCTCTTCACGACCGTGATGCGCGCCATTCGCCGGGTGAAAGACACTTGGAGCCGGGAAAGCCGCGAGTCGGAAACGCAGGCAATCGCCGCGCTGGTGTTCCCCGACCTGCTGATCCTCGACGAGATCGGCGTGCAGTTCGGTAGCGACACCGAACGCCTGATCATGTTCGACGTGCTCAACGAACGCTACGAGAAGCGCAGACCAACCTTGCTGCTGTCGAACCTCAACCTCGACGAGGTTAAAGCGTATCTCGGTGAGCGCGTCTTCGACCGACTTCGGGAGGACGGTGGCGAGGCCATCGTCTTCGATTGGGAATCGCACCGGGGAAAAGCATGACCGACCTCTTCGAATCCATGACAGAGCACCACGCTGAGCGCCTGGCGATCATGCAGGAATCCGGCGTCGAGAATGCCGAGCAACTGGCCGCCGAAGATCTTCATCGCTGCGAAATCGAGGCTGTGATGCGCCAGTGCTACCCGGACGGCGAGAAGGCGGCCGAGTATTTCCGCCTGGTCGAGAAAAGCCGCGGAAAGTCCTCCGCTGACCGGTTGCGCGATGACGTTCGCGCCGCATGGAAGCAGCGGCGCATCGAAGAGGCTGGGCTGGCATGACCGAAACAAAAATCCTCCACATCCTGACCGCATGGCAGGAAGCCATGGCCGAATGCGAGTCCCGCATGGACCAGCTTGCAGCGGTAGCCGGCCCGGTGGTCGAAAGCCCGCTCGGTGATGCCGTCTATGGGCTTATGGGCGCCTACACGCGCCAGGTCGCCGACATCATCGGCTGGGATTACGAAACGATCGAGGCATGGTGGTGTGAAAACCACTTCGGCAAGCGGCCGCTGAACATCGGATTCGTCGGCCAGGAAATGCGAGTAGTTGCGACGGTCGAGGAATTGGCGGCGTTCATTGCGGAAGACTTGGCGAGGTGCAAGCAATGACCAAGCGCGAGCGCATCTATTTCCGGGTAGATCGTGGCTGCCTGGTGCCGGCGGACAACTACGCAGCATCGAGGTTGCGCGAGCGGAATTACCACGTCGGCGATCTTCTGGCCGCCGAACTGGTAAAGCCGCGCAATCCGAAGTTCAACCGGCTGGTGCATCGCATTGGTCAGCTGGTCGTGGCGAACATCGAAGCGTTTTCAGGCCTCGACGCCCACAAGGCTATCAAGCGCCTGCAGATCGAGGGGAAGGTGTTCTGCGAGGAAATCGGCATCCACGTCCCAGGCTACGGAATGCTGATCCAGTTCATCCCGCGCAGCCTGTCGTTCGAATCATTGGACGAGGGCGAGTATCAGGAAGCCGCCAGGGGAATCTGCCGGACGATTGCTGAGCGGTATTGGCCGAATCTCAGCGAAAAGCAGATTGCTGAAATGGCGGAATCTTTTGTTGGAGATTGATATGGCTTACGAATTTTTTGTAGTGATGCAAAAGCGTAGTGACGGGAAGGTATATGCCGACCTGCACAAGACTGATGGGCAAATGTATCTGATTGAGGAAGACGCTGATGCGGCCCTCATGGAAATTGGCGATTTTGCAAAGCGATTTCACAAAGTGAAGATGGTTGGAGTGCTTGCTGATGAGTGGAACGCAGAAGTCAGCGGCGCCGGTACGGCGTCCGCTGGACTGCCGGGTTCGGCGGCTGGTTGAACGGAGGAAGCATGGGAATAAAGATTGCGTTTTCTGGTCTGGTGCTGGCGACTCTGTTGCTATTGCCGGGAGTAATGAAGGGAACGGAACCGCCATCGTGGTTTAAAGCGGTGGTTTTAATAACAGGATTCGCTGGGCTGTTGATGGCACTTGCCGGCGCGTTGTTGGCGATTTGGGAATGACGCCGAACGCTTAGCTGTGCGGACTGCGCGTAGTGCAGGTCCGAACGAGCGTTGTGTTATGCGGATTTTTGGAGATTGAGATGGCAGAAAATATGAGTTTGGCAGACCAAGCAGTGCAGGCGCTGGCGATGGTGAAGGCCATGGACGAGTGCGTGGATAACGAACACCCGGAGCGCCATGTGGTGCGCAGCATGAAGCGGGTTGCTGAGCAGGCGCTTGCGGCAGCATTTCGCAATGCGATTGATGTTGCGTGGATGGCAAAGGACTTGCAGGAAACGGCGCGAAAGCTGGAGTCATCGGCAAAGCCGCATAACGAATAGCGTTTATCCGCCGACGCGGACGAGTTTGAAGAAGGTGTGAAGTCATATCGGCGGATAAACCTCGTTGG